>Ga0080013_1001697_pt1 | contig 28283 bp, 48 predicted proteins | sample ETNvirenome_6_85_FD_69236 | JGI IMG/M metagenome (GOLD analysis project Ga0080013, IMG submission 69236) | Marine viral communities from the Pacific Ocean - ETNP_6_85 (SPADES assembly) (version 2) | ecosystem: Environmental > Aquatic > Marine > Oceanic | place: Pacific Ocean | collected 2013-06-19 | reverse complement strand
GGTCAAGAACCAAAATTAGATCCAAGAAAATCTGATTTTATGACTGTAAATATAAGTGGTCAGAATGTAGGTATTGGCACGATATGGCTGCAAACTGCAAGAATGTTTGGAAAGGTTGTAAACCAAACATCTAAAAACAATGATGCAGGAATGTTGTTAAGTCTTGATTCAAAAGATAATCCATTCGTAGCATTTGGAAGAGGTCGTACATCTCCTTTGCTTGGATCTGGATGGGATCTTGCTACAGGCAGAGATTTTATAGGAAGACCTACACAACCTGGTGGTTCCTTTGAGCAGAACCTAGATTTTGTTAAAGGTATTGAAAGAAGATTTCTTCCGATATGGGCACAGGAATTAGCAGAAAGGTCTACGGATAGCATAGCTGGGCTTGTAGGAGTTGAAGGAACACCTGATATGCCTAGCAATCCTGTTATTTCTCCTCTCTTTGAGTTTGCTGGAATGAGAACTTTACCTGACTTTATATGGGATAGGAGAGCAGAAAGAGAAGATGAGCTTGCTCAAAAATACTATGGAAAGAATTGGAATGATCTTGAATCTTCACAAAAAGAAATATTAAAAACTGGTAGCACAGAATTTGGCATTGAGCAAGATAAAGAATTAATGCTGCTTTATGAAGAACAGCGTAGATATAATCTAGAACAACCTGAGACATTACGTTTAAGGACAAGCCAGTACTTTGACGAAAAGGCTAAGATTAAAAGTGATAAACAAAAAGATATAGATACCGCAGAAAAAGGATACAGAGAAGGTGAACTTACTGCTAGGCAGTTTAGAGATGCTATTGCTAATACCGGTCGTGCAGCAGGTGTAAAACATGGTCAGCTTGATAATCAAGAATACTGGGTTCCGGTAAAACAATCTCTTGCTCAAAAGCAAGAACGTGAAGTTACTTCAGTTCAGCCTTTAGAAACAATATTTTCAGATAAATTTTTTGATCTTATTTATATGTCTCCTGATATTGATGAGAAAGATCCAGCTACAGGGGAAGTTATAACAAGAAGTCTTTATGACCAATATGGGCAGTATCAGTTTGATGAAAGAGAAAGACGTATTGAGACTATAAAGAATGAATTAAGAAGCACTCTTGCTGCTGCTGGTAATGAGGCCTCCTATGATGAAACCTGGGCAAAAGTACTGAACATGGTAAGTTCAAGAAATAGAAGTGAGCTAGTTTTAGAGATAGATGATGGACAAAAGTATTTCAGAAGTTACTGGGAAATTGGAGACATCATCGCAGAAGAACAAGGTGTTAGCGAGTTATGGGCTAGGTGGAAAAGATTTGGAGATAGAGATCCAGAGTTACTTCCACAAGAACATATATTAAAAGCTATTGATACTCAGGTTTCTAAAGCAAGAGAGCAAGCTAGGAAACAGAATCAAGCTTTGGATGCCTGGCTTTATAAGTGGGAATACACTAATAGTTTAATGCACAAAGAAAACATAAAACTTGGCAAACAGTTTATTCGTAGTGCTGATTTCAGCCCATTAACTCAATTACCACTAGATTAGTAACTGCAATAATATTGACATTAAACACACAACTACTACAAGATATAGGCACAATATATGGTTAAGAACCCCATATGAAGTGGGTAGTCTCATCCATCCAAGGCTAAAAAGCCTTTGGGGATGTGATAGGAGGCAATAATGACCACCAACGAAAATATTGGTGAAGAAGTAGCCCAAGACCCTATCTCTCAGGGTCAGGCAAACCTAGATGCACAGCAAGAAGCAGCAGTCACTTCAGAAATGAATGGCTTCACTCCTGAGCAATTACAGCAGATAGGTCAAGTAGTTCAATCTCAGATGGGTAACGTAATGGGACAAGTATCTGGACTTCAGTCCAAGATAGATACTGGTCTTAATCGTATTAGATCTGACTCTTTAGCAGCTTCACGAGAACATGTGAAGCAAGAGGTAGATTCACTTCTTCAGTCACAAGATCTTGACGAAGCTCAATTGGCACAGTTACGTCAATTGCGTGTTCGTGAACAACAACTTGATGCACAATTGGGCGAATTTGCACAGCAACAAGCCCAAAGTGTTACTGCCCAGCCTCAAACAGGCCAAGATCCTCTTGGGGGGGCAAGGGTTATTGCTCAACAATATGGAGTAAATCCTTATGATCAGCGTATTGATTATGCTGCTTTACAGGACTCCACGTTGAGTGAAGCTCAGAGATTGATGCGTTTTACTAGAAGCCTTGAGGCACTCGGTTCTAATGTGTCTACACCTGTGGCTCCCCCTCCAACGCCACAGCAACCAGCACAACCAAGAACAGCGAATCCGCCAGTCGAGCCTGGGCCAGCGCAGTCAACCTCCTTTTCTAATGAGGATGAAGTCTTAAATGCTTACATAGCTGGGAACATTACTTCTCAGGAACGTGACCAAAGACTGAAATCCGTTGGATCAGATTTAAATTTTAGAAAATAGGAGGCCATAGATGGCTACAGGATTATCTCTTTCATCCACAAGTAATCTTTCTAGTGGACAGAAAATCTTGGTAGCGAGTGCATTTGATGCATTTGAGCCTGCTGCTCCAAACGCTGACTTAGTCAGAAACGAGCGGATACCACAGGGTCACAAGCAATGGGATGTACTCACCTATGCTCGCCTAAGCGATGCCAATGCTCTCACTGAGGGTGTTGACCTAGCTCAAAGCGAACAGTTGGTTACCAACTCTCTGTCTATTACTCCTGCAGAGCATGGCATTATTGCCACACTCTCCAAGAGACTTATTCGCCGTCAAGGTGATAAAAATGTTATGGCTGGCACAGGTGAAATGCTTGGTGCGAGCTTGCGCCGAAGAATGGACAAGGATGTCATCGCTCTTTACGATGGCTTTTCCAAGACCACTCCAGGTGCATCTCTTGCTCTGGACATTACTCACTTCCGTGGGGCTGCTGCATACCTTATGACAGACAATGATTCTTCATACGGCCCAGCACCAATGCCATACAACGCAGCGTTGCATCCTGAACAAATCAGCGACATCATTGCTGATGTGACGGACACATCGCCTCGTGGAACGACTACAGGCTTTACTGAAGAACTGATCCACCGATGGTGGGCAGGTTCTGACCGCCTGTACTCAATCCAAATCTTCAATGCAGCAAACATTGAGCGTGACTCTGATGGTGACTCCAAGGGAGCCATCTTCAACCAAGATGCCTTGGTACTTGTCATGGCTAATGAAGCTGAAGCTACTGAACAACCTGACCACTCAGCTAGAGTCCTTGAATTAGGAATCTTCCAAGAATGGTCTGAAGGTGAAAGGGCAGACTCGCACGGTGTTGAGATTTATTCTGACTCTGCAGCGACAATCTAAGCTATGCCAATCATCACAGACAGAAGTGGCAGAGAACGTGAAGTCAGTCAAACTGAATATGAAAGTCTGAAAGGACAATTTGTATCTAGTGGAAGTGACTATGCTACCTTTGCTCGCTACGAGACTGATAGAGGTCGAGGAGTAAATCTTCTGGATACTGTTGATGGCACTACATTGAAGGTTCTTGATGAAACACATGCAGAAAGAAAGTATCTTAAAAAGATAGTATGGAGATGCTCAGCTTGTACATTTACTACACCGGCTGAGGGAACCTACACGCATGAATCTATATTCAAGCATATCGATGCTACTTTTCTTTCTTCAGATGAACACCAAGGGGCTTTTGCAAGTTCGATGCAAGTGGACAATTACACAAAGCATCAATGCTCGACCTGTGGTGTTCAGTTTCTCACCCTGAGAGATTTCAATAAGCACATTGAAATACAAAAGAACGGAAGGGCAGCGCACAAAAATGCGTCTGCCCTTTTCGTTCATCGCTTTGTTAGGAGTGGTTCGGCAGTGCCAGAACCTCTGCGTATAGTGGCACATGACGGTGTGTTCACAGACGTAGAGATTCAGCAGCCTGTATCGCGACAGACGGAGAGGAAGCGACACCGCCGTGGTAAACGTGGCGGTAGGCGCAATAAGCAAGGAGTAGGCACATGACTACAACCGCAGCACCTTTAGAGGAGCGCGAGGTCAGACTTCCGTGGGACTGTTTCATTAAAGATGAATTAGTGGGAAGAAATCCGTACCTTGATGATGATAATGCAAAACTTGAATCTGCTTTTGCACGTGAAAGGTTAAGCATTGAGCATTGGAAGGCAACGGAGTGGGCATATATTGTAAAGGAATTAAAAGATTTTTCTTTTGTAATTTCTGAAGATATAGAACCACACTGGGTTAGTCCTGCTCGCGCCGTTTTATGGCAGCGTCAGACTACCAGGAAGCGTGAAGTTTCTGAAAAAGGCAAAGTAAAATTTGTTGATGAAACAACTGGCTGGAGTCCAACTAAAGGACAACCAATCGGTAATGCTTCCCAACTTGCCTACTACTTCCGAAAAGGTCTTAGGCTGCGCCCTCCCCAAGATGGGGTAGAAGATGTGCGCCATCTACAAGATATAGAGGCCACCTCCCCTGCCGAACCTCTTGAAGTTAAAGAGCCAGCTAAGTATTTAGATAATCGTCTGCCTACTGGCACGATAGGATTTGATACATGGAAAGGGTATCTCAGGCACTGTGAGAGGCATAAGCTGACTCCAGAGCATGAGCCACCTGATGAGATCAAACGTACTATGCTGAACTACGAATACTTTGATGTTCTTAGGAACAAGGGCTTTGTTAATAGAAAGTCTGCCTATCTACACGCTAAAGATATTCAACGTAAGACAGGTATGAAAGCGGAAGCTTTACTGAAGTCTTTTAAGGTAGACTATAATAAGAATGATTCAGTATCTCATGTATCTAAAGATGCATCGGGGAGTAATGAATCAAAACTCAACCACAAGAAAACCGACGCAGTGGTTGAGAAGACAGTAGACACAGTGGAGGAAGTCTAGGCTGTTATGTTGTTCGGTAAATACAACATAGAGGACATTTATTAGGAGGCAATCATGGCACTTCCAGTAATGAACGCCCACGTAGTTTCAACGCCTGTGTTTGACATAAACAATGCGTCTGCAACTACTCACTGGCATCTCAGTACTGCTAAAGACTATGCACTCTTTGCTGTCGCTCATGCTGTTGATGTATCAGGAATGGAATTAGCAATACAGTTTTCCGCTGCTGCTAACACACTTCTGACTCAGACTATTGCATCAGCAGCTTCAACTCTAGAGTTGGTAGTGGTAGATGCTGGAACCGCAGCGAGTGGCGCAGCAGCCATTCAATCCGGTGACGACTTCTCCAATACCAGAGCAGGTGGTTTCACAACTCACGAAGCTGTGTCTGCCAGCCCATCTGGTACTACTGACCTTGATGCTGACGATTGGCTAAACCTCAATGTGGTTGCTAACGCAACAAACATAGCAGGTGTGGTGCAGGTTCAAGCGAAGTTTATTCACGGTATCCCAGGCGCAATCGCATAGGAGAAATGGGTGGGGTTTCGGCCCCACCCAAAGAATTATGGAAAATTACACTACCCCTGAAGAAGAACAACCAGAACATTCACTAGAGTACGCATTAAAAGCTCGTGGTCATAAAAAGCGTAACTATGTCTTTGACTATGGCTACTCTTCAACATGCGACCATGACACATTAAAGAGTCTTATCAAGGGTATGCAGAGATATCGTTGTCTTGATTGTAATTATGTTTTTAATATTGTTGCAGCAACGCAACAACCTATGCACCATGTGTTTGTGGAAAGCATTATGAATACACAAGCATTTGTTAAGGAATTCGGTTTAGCTGCTGCCCTTGAGGTAGCACACAGAGACTTAGGCCAAATAGATGGTACACCACAGAAACCAGCCCTTCCTGATGGCATGACTATAGAAGACACATGGGAGTTGTTTGATAAGGTTGATGTCACAGCAGAGGATGGGGGCAGGGAAGAACTAAGAGAACTCTATGAACAGATGTGGGAGCTACCCTCTGAAGAGAGGAAAGCTCGCATCGCAGAGCTACGTTCTAGTCAGTTTACAGAACGTAAGGCTCTTGAGGAGAAACAACGTGCCGAACTCAAAGGCAAAGAAACCAACGCTGAAGCAGTTGGAGAAATCACGGACGGAGAAAACTCCGATATCGGGGATAAGGTGTCCAGCGTGTAAACACGAGGAAGCTCGTGTTGTTCGTATTGGTATCAGAGAAGACCCTAAGTGGCCTGTGTGGATATGCAAGAACTGCCGTGTCCATTTCATAGAGCCACGTTATAAAGATATCCGCAAATACTACGAGGAAGAGTACCGCAAGAACCATGATGCTGCCCCAGGCAGGTCTTGGTCAGCAGAGGAACGCTACCAATTCCAGAATTACTTTGCTCAACACTCCAAGAAGTACCTACTAGATCACATACCTGCTGGTGGTTCCCTACTAGATGTAGGGGCTAGTGCTGGTGGATTTATTGGAACCTTACAAGATGACTTTGATGTTCATGCACTTGAATGGAACCCAGAAGACGTTGCATTTCTAAAGCAGCATGACATTCCTGTGGCTTCATCGAGTATTGAGGATGCCTTTCCAGGTCAGACTTTTAATGTGATCACTGCCCTACAAGTACTGGAGCATCAGACAGACCCTGTAGAGTTCATACAGTCACTTAAAAGTAAATTGGTAGGGGGTGGATACCTTTACATTGAGGTTCCACACGTAGATGACGCTCTAGTGGCTGTCTATAACAATGAAAAATACCGAGAGTTCTTTTATAGAGAACCTCATATCACCTATTGGAACGCAAACAATCTTGCAAACTTCCTAGCAATGCTGGGGTTTGAGACACATACGATCTGGTATCAGAGGTATGGATTGTTTGACCACATGTACTGGTATTTCAATCAGGAACCAGTGCCTGATCCCTATGCTGCAAGGCTAGCATGGAAACCAATTAACCCTAAGCATCCTCAAGCTGCTTCCTTCAACAGATTTTTCTGGGAGATGGATGCACAGTACAGGCTGCTTATGGAAGCTCTGGATTGTACAGATACCTTACGTGCAGTAGCACGATGGAGAGAGATTTGAAGAATCCATATAGGAAAATGGCCTTACAAATAGGCCTAAAGGAAGACTATGGAGTTAGAGCTTTTCCTACATTCACAAGCCAATCCAAGCCTGAGAATGATTGGAATATGGAGATTGATTGGCCTGATTGGGTTTCTGATGTACACAACCAGAACCAAGAGGAGCGATGCTTTATCTTTGGTACTGGCCCATCACTAACAACTCAGATTGATCTACTGCCAAAGATGGCTGATGAGTATACATTCACCTGTAATCGAATGAGGCAATGGGGTGATGTTCCCTTCCGTCCTTACATTCACTGTATTACAGAGCCTGGCCCTATTCAGTCTTGGGGATATGGAATAAATCCTTTGTATGATTATCCAGAAGCACAGAATAGAGTGGCGTGTATGTGGTGGCCTGTTGTAGCACCAGGTTGGTTATGGCTACCAAAGGCTAATGATGATATCCAGCTACGTTGGTGGGGGCCACAGGGATTGGATAATAGACTTTCCCCCCTCCCTAGTGCGTGGGCTTCACCATTAACTATTGCACAGTTAGCTCTATGGATGGGATTCAAGAAGATATATCTACTTGGTGTAGACACCACCCAGCAAGGTCAGGCATGGGATGTAGAAAAGGGTAGAACTAAGAAACCTCGTAATATTCGCAGCATCTTAGAAAGTGCTGACAGACTGCATCGTGATATGCGTAGGGCAGGAAGAGAGCTATGGGATTGCACACCAGGCGGTAAGCTCAATGGTGATGGCTTGATTCCCTATGCTGATTTAAAAGAGGTGCTTAATGGATGAAGAAAGTTTATTAGGGCTACTTTTAATTATCACCGCTGTATTTTTCTTTTGGTGTTCCTTGCTCACTGTTGCAATTATTCTTGTGTTCACGACGGACTGGGATTCAAGGATAGGTGAGGATAAATCTAATAAGAGGAGCTATCGTGGTAACAACAAGAGCTTCCGTTAAATGGGAGAAGGATGCCTATGCCGGTCAACGATGCTTCATCATAGGAACAGGTGCTTCTATCATGGCAGAAGACCTGCGTCCACTAGCTGATGAATTCACTATGGGATGTAATGGATTGTTCCTCTGGAAAGGTCTGCCGTTTACTCCTAAAGTGTACTGTATGATTGACCACCCTGCCTTTGGGATGTGGCATAAACAAATAGAACAGCTAAATACTTATCGTGTAGCTGGGCTAAGGCAATTAGATACATGGCCTAAAGAAGATATAAGTAACTGGCATGTCATAGAGCAGCGGAGGGATATGGCTGTTTATGATGGCTACTGGAATGGATACTTACCTGATTTTACTTGGTGCGCTGGTCGCTCAAACGTAGTTTGGAGTTTATCAGCCCAGCTAGCTTTCTGGCTTGGGTTTGGTGAAGTCTACATGTTAGGTGTAGATGGTGGCCCTCGTGTGCATTGTTATGACTACATGGATTACTTAGCAGGTAACAAGGATATAGGTTCTGCAATTCCAGGTAAGGGAGACTTGCATATCCGCAAGACTGTTATAGAAAGCGTCAAGCATTTTGAAGATGCTGGAAGAAAAATTATCAATCTCAACCCACTGAGTAAAACAGGATGGGAACCATACAACGTAACATTGAAAGAGGTACTCAAGTGATATCCAGATTTTATGACGGACTACGATGTTTTGTAACAGGTGGTAACGGCCTGATTGGTGGTGCTTTGTGTGAGTTTCTTCTCAAGAACAATGCAAAGGTCACAGTGTTTGATAAGACAGAGGATGGCACACTGAAAAACCATGAGATATTTGACAAGGTTACCTTTATGAAAGGTGATGTGCTGCAAAGGCATGAGCTAAGAAGAGCAATGCAAGATGCAGACATAGTATTTCACCTAGCAGCACAGAGCGGTGTCACTGCATCACGCAAGGAATCCTACGATGCGTGGCAATTAAACGTTTTAGGCACGTTAAATGTTCTTGATGCTGCCAAACACTCACCTCATGTCAAATCTGTTGTCTCTGCGTCTTCTAACCATGTCTATGGGCATCAGGATGAACTTGGCGGAACTAAAGAAGATAGCAAGCTGAATCAATTAGATACTTACTCAGCTTCTAAGACTGCATCAGACTACATGGCTAGGTCATATGCGTATGAGAATAATCTGCCTGTAGTTATCTTGCGGAATACCAATTGCTATGGGCCACATGATCCTCATCTAGATCACCTTATCCCAGGCAGTATCATCAGCATTATGAAGGATGAAGATATTGTTCTGAAGTCAGATGGTATGAACCGAAAAGCATTTCTTTATGTTGATGACATAGCAGAAGCCTATGCACTAGCTGGTAAGTGGATGTTTGCAGGAGGAGAACCAGGCACTGTATTCAATGTCTCTGGCCCATCTATGCAGGTGATGGATGTAGCAGAAGCTATACGTGCTGCTATGGACGCTAAGGTTCTTATAAAGACCCTCAATGAAAACTATGACCTTGCTGATGAGAATTTAGACTGGACTGCTTTTAATGAAGCTACAGGCTGGCAGCCAAAGGTAAGTTTATCTGAGGGTGTAGTCAGAACAGCTAGGCAATTTAAGGTTCGATACTTAGGGTCACACTAAGAAGGAGTTATTACTATGAACCCCCTAAAAATTAATATGGAACGTATGAGAGGTAAGGCTTTAGAAGTAGCTATGCTCCATGATGATTGGTGTCCTTGCGCCGATGGAACTAAGAGTATGTTTCAGTGCAGATGCAATCCAACCATGAGGATACGTTCTATTAATGGAAAAAAAATTAGCAAAAAAAAGAGTGACGATTTGATAAAAGAGATGTTAACAAAATAATGGCTGTTGCTATCGTACCTGCTAGAGGTGGAAGTAAAAGTATTCCTCGTAAAAATATGGTAGAGGTAGCTGGTAAGCCACTTATAGACTGGACTCTTGAGGCTGCTGGTGCTGCCAATTCTATAGATAGCATCATAGTTAGTAGTGATAACGAGGAAATACTGGATCATAGTGCTACATTCCGAAAGGTAAGAGCAGAGAAAAGACCTGATTATCTAGCAGAAGACCACACCTCTACAGAGGCAGTCATTGACCACATCATAGAAACTACACAATTTGCTGAAGATAGAGTGTTTGTATTGCTACAGCCTACTTCTCCTATCCGCACGCCTCACCAAATCAATGATGCTGTGGAGCTTTGTAAGGAGCAAGGAGCCTCTTCTGTGGTTTCTGTAGTACCTACACATGACTTGTATTGGCTAAGGGGCGGAGAAAGACATCTCTCCCCTTCTTTCAATCCAGCATCCAGACCAAGAAGACAAGATTTATTAGGCACACAGTTCATAGAGACTGGCTCTATCTATGTGTTTACCTTACAGCACTGGAACCAGACGAAATGTAGATTAGGTGGTGATAGGATGGTATTGATGGGGTTTCCAGAGGAAACTCGTTACCAGATAGATTCTCCATTAGACTTATTTCTAGTCGAATCTATCTTGAAAAACTATGAAGATATACGAGGTATGGTGTAAATGAAGTGGAATATGGTTTGCATAGAATGTGAGACTAATCATTTACGTCCTGCTGAGTGGTACGAGCTAGGCGTAAGACGCTGGTGTGACCTTGAAAATACATGGGTTATCAGCATGGGAGCGCATAAGTTTGCCGGTGGCAGACCAAGACCTTGGGATACGATGGAGCAGATAGCATGAAAGTCCACATCTGTGCAGAAGCAGGCATAAACCATAACGCTGATATTAATATTGCTATACAGATGATTGAAGCTGCTTGGAAAATGAAAGTAGATTCAATTAAATGGCAGGCCAGAACGCCATCTATCTCTGTTCCTGTAGACCAAAGAGATATTCCTAGAGAAACTCCTTGGGGAACTATGTCTTATCTTGAGTACAAAGAGAAGATGGAATTCGATCTGGATCAATGGGATGAACTATTTACCTGGGCAGATAAGATAAGCGTTCCTATGGCAGTGTCTGTATGGGATATCCCAGCAGCAGAAAAGATGCGTAGGTTTGATATGCCTTATGTCAAGGTTCCTTCCGCTGCGATTGTAAACCTTGAGTTACTAGAGTATTTAAATACTGAGTATTCCTGCCCTGTTGTCCTATCGACCGGCATGAGTACGATGGATCAAGTACGCAAGGCTCAATCTCTTATAGATGACCCAATCATATTGCACTGTACAAGCGCATATCCCTGCCCACCTGAGCAGCTTAATCTCAATCTTATTGAAACCCTACATATAGAATTCCCTGATGCTCGCATTGGTTACTCAGGACATGAAGTAGGATTGGCTCCATCAGTAGCAGCAGTAGCAATGGGTGCTACATGGATTGAGCGTCACTTTACGCTTGATCGCAGTATGTGGGGTACAGATCAGGCTGCATCTGTAGAGGTAAAAGGTTTTGAAAGACTTGTCAAAGACATTAGACTAATAGAGACAGCGATGGGTGATGGTAAAAAAAGAATAGAAGATAGTGAAATACCCATTATGAGAAAGCTGAGAGGATAGCATGACACAGGTTCATAAGGCGTACCCATTTGGTTTTAATCTTGCTGACCATGCTATTTGGTACAGCCATCGCTGTGATAACCACACACACTTTATAGCTGTGGATATAGATGAAGGCATTGAAGGTATTCTTATCACGCTTGCTGAGTCTATGGAAAACTGTCAGCCAGAGAAGTGGAAGGACAGAGAAGGCTATGAACATAGCCATGATGAGATTGAGAACGCAGTTAAGCAGGCATCTATAGAACTAGACAGAGTTGACTTACGAAAAGAATGGCGTGAGCTACAACTTGCTAAGCACCGCCACACAGTATGGGGAGGTCATGCCCCTGCTTTAATGCTACATCCTACTGATGATCCCAGGAAATGGGAGATGATGGTAACGGATGAGATGGGCAATCCTAAATTCTACCCAGTAAGGTCAGATGTTGTTGAGGGACTGCCTGATCCAAGAGAAGTAGGAGCCAAGAAAGATCCCATAAGGGGATGGAAAGTTGATAAAAGACGCAAGCCATATCGCTTGCATCGTAAGCATATTAGGTAGGACTTTGTTAGAACATGATGTAAAATCATGTGCGAGGAGGCTGCTTTATGGCTAATTCTGTAGGTGGCGGTGGTAGTTTTATCTCAGGCAGCATAACAGTTGATGCTAATGGTACTGCTCAAGCTGTTGGCTCTGGCATCTGGTACAAAATTTACATCTTTGCTAAGAAGGGCAACTCAGGACAGGTATACATAGGTGGCCCTGATGTTGCTAGCTCAACTAACTCTGGCATAGATGCTGGAGAATCTCTGTATTTAGAAGCAAGACCACAGGGTACTGGGGTAGATTTATCACAGGTATATATAGACGCAGGCACAAATGATGATGGCATAGATTTCTATGCTACTAAGTAGGAGGAGCTATGGCTATTAATGTTTCGGGTCACTGTTATGGTGCTGCTATTACAAGCTCGGCTAAAACTTTCTCTGACTTGAGTGTAACAGTACCATCAGGTGCTGCTTGCTTTATAGGAAGAGTTGAAGATGCAGCAATTCGTGTGAGAAGTGATGGTTCATCTGCTACTTCTTCTACAGGAGTAATCTACAATAGTGACGAATGGGTAATTTTGCATCAAAGCGAACTTAATAATGCTTCATTTTTGCGTGACTCAAGTGATGCAGTATTGAACGGAAAGTTCTATGACGTACCACCACACGTAGCATTAGGGCATGGCCCAGAGGGGTAAATTATGGCATTGTCAAACTGGCTAAATGTAGGGGTTCTACCACCTTCTACTTTCACGGCTATCACAGCATCAGGAATCATCAAGACTGATGATACTACTGAGGCTACATCTACTACTGATGGGTCATTGCAGACTGATGGTGGTTTATCTGTAGCTAAAGATGCAGTATTCGGTGATGACATAAAATTATTATCAGATAGTGCTGTCATTGCAATTGGAGCCGATGGAGATACAACTTTAACCCATACAGATGGAACTGGATTAACATTAAATTCAACTAATAAACTTACTTTTGGGGATGCTGCTTCTTTTGTACAGCAATCTTCAGATGGAACATTAAGGATTGATGGTGAAGCGATTATTGACCTTAATGCTTCTACAAGAGTAGATGTATCAGCAGATATAAAGGTTGGCGGTGAAGTACAAACCGCATCAATCGGTTACACAGATGGAGATAATGCTATCACTATCGCAGATGGTGGTGGTATTACTGCAGCAGCAGGTATAACCTCCACAGCAGCTTCAAATGCTTTCGGTGAACTAACCCTTGCAGGGTCTGCTCATCTTGATTCAAGTCCTTCAGATGAAGCAGTTAGTGGTGTTACTGCTACCTTTACCGCAGGTGAAGACCTGGTACGAGGTGAGGTAGTTTACTTTAAGGCTGGTGACAGCAAGATGTGGAAAGCAGTTGCCACTGCTTCTGGCACAATGCCGGTTGTGGCAATGGCTGCTGCTGACATCAGCGCAGATGCAAATGGAGTTTTTCTTTTGCAAGGATTCTTAGCAGATAATGGAACATTTCCTTCCTATACAGTAGCAGGAACTTTATATGCTCCAGAAGCAGAAACAAGTTCACAGAATGTACCGGAACAAACAGCACCTGATTCTGATGGTGATTTTGTTCAAGTAGTTGGCTTTGCTGTCACTGCAAACAGTGTCTACTTCAACCCATCCAATGATGTGATAGAACACGCATAATGGCTAATGAAGTCGAAAAGGTAAACGCTATAGCTATAGCCGATATTGAAAAAATAAACGGCAAAACTGATGCGAATATAGAAAAGATAAACGCATTAGAGCTAACTGGCATTTCTTACCCAACTCATTCAGGTGGTGATTCAGTTTCAACATCTGGTGTCTACAAGTTTGTAACCTTTACTAGTTCAGGGACATTTGCATTTACTGCTGGTGGTGCTGGACTAGACAACACGCTTGACTACTTAATCATTGCTGGTGGAGCCTCTGGTGGTCAGGGAAACAATGGTGTAGGTGCAGGAGGAGGAGGTGCTGGTGGATACCGCACTGGAACTGTTACTGGTTCAACTCAAAGCTACACCATAACTATTGGTGCAGGAGGAGCAGCACAAACTTCCGCTGCTGCCGGTAATGATGGAGCTGATTCTTCAGCACTAGGTGTAACTTCCGCAGGTGGTGGAGGTGGTGGAGAATTTGGTACTAATGGTTCCAATGGTGGTTCAGGTGGTGGTGGTGCAGGCCACTCATCAGGTGCAAGTGGTGGTAGCGGAACCTCTGGACAAGGAAGCGATGGTGGAGATTTCGCCACTGAAGACCGAGGTGGTGGAGGTGGTGGCGCAGGCGGTGCTGGAGGCGATGGCACTGGTGGTGCAGGAGCTAGTTCAGGAGATGCTGCTGGCGGTACGACAAGGGCTGGCGGTGGCGGTGGTGGTTATCGTGGTTCAGTTGGCGCAGGCGGAGCAGGAGGCTCTGGCGGTGGCGGACAAGGTGGTGGTAGCCAAGGCAATCCTGTAGCCGGAACAGCAAACACTGGTTCTGGTGGCGGTGGAGGAGCCTCTGATGTTAATAGTGGTACGTCAGGTGCTGGAGGATCTGGCATCGTGATTATTCGGTACATCTATCAGGCAGCATAAACATGGCACATTTTGCAAAAATAGAAAGTGGCTTGGTAGTAACAGTTATTGTTGCTGACCAGGCTTTTATTGATACTCAATCAGGTACGTGGGTTCAGACTTCTTATAACACTTATGGTGGTCAGCATACAGGTGGAGGTACTCCACTCAGGAAGAACTACGCTGGCATTGGCTACACTTATGACTCAACAGCCGATGCTTTCTATGCACCCAGACCTTTCGCAAGCTGGACATTAAACACAGATACATATTTATGGAATCCTCCTACAGCGCATCCCAATGATGGGAACCGCTATACATGGAATGAAGGTACAAGGTCTTGGGATGCTTATAGTTAGGTGTAATACTAGTGAAAGCTATGCCATACTTCTGGTTAATCAGTAATTCAATTGTTGTTATAGTTGCAGGACTTATAGGGTACACAATTTTACGGAAACGGATTTAGAATATGTCTGAGTTATCCTTAACAGAAGAAGAAGTTAATTTTATAAGGCAAGTTCTTATGAAAACATCTGTTAATGGGGCAACGCCACCGCAGCAATTAAGAATATTTGCTTCCTTGTTAGAGAAAGTAAAAGTGAAGCAGGATGGCGAGGTCTAAATGCCTACAACAGCATGGTCTACACTCAGAGCAGACGGACTGAGGCCACTTGGCCTAGTTTCGGCTGCAACAACAACGAATATCACAACCAATACATCTATAGTCAGTACGAATCTTCAAGATGATTACACGAGCGATGATTACTTTAACCAATGGTTTGTTCATGTCATCAGTGGAAACAACGCAGGCGTAGTAAGGCGTGTAACTGATTACACTGCCAGTTCTGGTACACTTACTGTAGCAGGTGCTGCCCTAAGCTCAGAGTCTGGTGCAGTGAACATAGAACTTTCACGCTATAACCCAGATATATTCCAGGATCATTTCAATGTAGCTAGGCAACATGTGTTCCCTCAGCTATCTATCGTGCGGAATCACGAGTCTATCGTGACCGGCCAAATGCAGAACCGATACACCCTACCCTCTACACTAAGAGGGAAGCCTTATGCTGTGTACTTAGGCTACCATTCTTCAGCAGCAGAGCTTGAGGTAAATCTATTCACTGATGCTGGCTTTGAAACATGGGGTAGTGCTACATCCTTATCTAATTGGACACTGGCTGGTACTGGTGCATCAGTTAATCAGGAAGAAGAAACTACTGGCCCACGTAATTACATGGTAATGATGGATGACAATTCAGCTAGGATTGTCTCTGCTAGCTCAGGTGTAACTACACTTAGGCAGACAGCGACACCATCTGTAGCAGCACAAAGCGTTGAGTTCAATCTCAGTGTCTGGGTCTACGCTACCACAGCAAATCGTGTATCAGCAGACTTGGGTGGTTCACAAGGATCACTGCATGGTGGTACTGGGTGGGAGCGATTAACAACATCTTTCACAAATTCACAAGGCACAGCAACTATCTCTGGTGGCGTTCACTGTACTGCAGGAAGCCAGATAGACTTCTATATAGATGAGATCGTGCTTGTGGCAGGCCAAGAGGAGCCTGTAGAGGAGAACTGGACACCCATTACAGGATGGGACTGGCTTCCGCCTGTGGCTGGTGCTTCAAATAATGGCTTACTAGAGTTCGATGAGATACTTCCTGAGAAGAGAAGGATTCGTATTGTTACCAGGGATACCCTCTCTTCTGTGTCTGCTGCTACTGATACTGTAGAAGTAGATGGTGATTTGGCTGCACCATTGTTAGATTACACACGTTACCTGCTCTTACAAGAAGCAGCAGGAAGCTCAGGAGATGGTGCTAGAGGATACTTACAGGAGCGTAGTCGTGAATTCTTACAGTCCTATGAAATGCACCTGTATAATGGACACAGGGTAAAGCTACCCAATCCACGCTTGCGTGTACCGGATGCATAATCTATGGCACGAATTAAACTAAATAGTAACTTCTTTCATATACCTGAAGGACAAGCAATAGAGTCTTACGCTGTTGATCCACAAGCTGAGGCTTTTTCTACCGCTGGTGCATCACGCCGTATTGATAATAAAAAGCTTAGGCGATTTGTTCAGGGCTGGTCTGATGGTATAGGTATTGCCCGAAAGAAACGAGAAGAAGGTCTTGGAATAAATGGCCTGCGTGATGCTGATGCAGAGACACGCTTTGACCATGCTTCCCTACCCTATCTACGTGTGGCTGGTACAGGTGAATCTGGGCACTTCCGTAAATTCTTCCAATTTGGTGGAGACTTATATGTAGCAACTGAAGACAACTATGCTTCTGATGCTGAAGGTCTTGCTAAAATATTTAAGTTCACCATCAGCGGAACAGATTGGAACGCAGCCGTAACTCTTGCCGGTCAAGGTTCTGGTGGAGAAACAGAAGGCGTCAGGCTCTATGACGCTGTTGTCTACAAAGGACAAGTTGTGGCTGTGGTTAGTGCTGGTGACCCAGAGCATGATGGTGGTAATGAGTCAGCAGAAAATGAGTTCCACCTCGTAAGAACAAGTGATTTTTCAACAGTGGTGCTAGCAAAAGATAATATAATTAACACTGGTACAATTGCGACAGCTATAACGAGGCGCAGCAATGAAGATGACCACCTTGCAAGACTTTTGGTTTTCGGTGATACATTGCTTATTGCTATGTGGGATAGCAACAGCATTGTAGTCTATAAATCTACGGACGCACATTCAGCAACTGAAGGGTCACAGGCATCTGTTACAAAAGTAGCTGATATTAACGCAGCAACTGGTACATCAGGTGGTGAAGACTATATTCGTGGGTTTGTTGTATGGCGTGATCCTTATACCGCAGGAATACCAGCAGCAGCAGTTATATCTACAGAAGAAAACCTCTACCTATTAGATGTGGCTAACAATTCTTTCAGTGAACTATTCCCTGCTGGATTCCTTACTGGTGGGGCTGGCGATGGGCGCATGGCTGTTGGTAGTAATGGAAACTTATATTTCACTCGTGGTGAAAACATCATGGAGGCCAGCGTGGTTGGGCTTGGTCACGTTAATATAAGAAACGTAGGCCCATCTACACGAACAACTCTTCCTAATACCGCAACCGCTATAGATGCAACTCTCGGTGGGCATGGGGATGGCCTTGTTTCTAGCAAGCAAGGAGTTCCCACATTCCTTTATGGTGGCAGTACTGACTGGCTGTATGTTGCTTATGGTGGTACTACCAGTGGCAAGAAGAAATCTATTCTAGCTATGGACTACAACACAAAGGCGTGGCATAGCGTCTACTATGATGACGGCACTACCTTCAATGATGATGGTGATGGACGTATATGGGGGATGATTCTCTCTTCAGAAGATGACGGAGTGCAACGTCTGCACTGGTGGCAGGAAGGCGGTAGCCTTGCACCAGGTAGCAACTCAGTTCATTATTATATTGAAGAACCAGAGCGTCCACCAAGACAACGTGTAGATTCCACAGATAATGGTTTCAAGGCTACTGGTTACATTGAATTTGCTGAAGACGATCATGGCGATCCCCAAATATCCTCTGCCATTCTTGAAAGCAGAGTAGATGCAGAAGACTTAGGCGGTAGTACCAGTGCTGACTATATGGAACATAAGTACGGCGTGGATGGTGAGGCATGGGATGCTAATGACTTAGGTGATTTCCTTTCTTCTGCTACAAGTTTATCTTTCGGCACATCAGGCCGTGGTGTAAGCGCAAAGACTGCTAGGCATAGGGTTAATTTCCATCGTGATGCTGGTGATACAACACAATCACCATTGCTTAATGAGTTTGAAGTGGTGGTGAGGACTAGACTAGCCACCTTAAAAGGTTTCCGCATACCTATAGATATAGGCAGAACTGCTGCGGAAGAAGGCGTAAGGCCACAGGATGTTATTGACAGACTAGAAGCTATCCATGACTCTGTAACCCTGGTTCCGTTTGATCGTGATCCAGATACAGGGTTCACATCTGAAGTTCAGGTGGAACTTACCGGTCTGCAATTAGAGACTAGCGAGGGCGGTTCAGCTACAGCATTTAATGCTCAAAGCTCTAGAGGCGGTGTCGCTATGGTTTCTGTAGAAGAGGTGTTGTAATGATTGGAAAAGTAAGACCCCAAATATTCCTAGCAATTATAGTGCTAGGTATCTTGGCATGGGTGGGTATCCTTAATGATATTCCAGAGGTAGCAACAGGTACTATTGGAGGAGTTATAGCACTAGGTATGAAAGTGCTGGAGGCTGAGTGATGAGACTATTACAAATCTTTTTAGGTTCTTTTGTAAAGGCTGCGAGGTTCTACGCCAAGCCGTTCATGTTCCTCTATGTCATTCCAATGAAGGTGTACAGAAAGGCTGTGACGTTCTTAAAGAAGTGCATCAGGGCTATTATTGCTACACCTCGTAAGGTGCTCATGTCTCCTGTCGTTCTATACCGCAAGCTAGCTAAGGTGCGTGACTGGATATTTGCAAAGATTGAATACCTCAATGCTGAGTCAAAGAAGTGGGCTACTGTATTCAAAGTAATCATGTCTCCATACAGCTTGCTTTTGAAGATGGGGTTCAGTCCCCAAATGGCGGTTTCTTTTTTGGCCATAGGTGGTGTGGCTACCACTGGTGTAGCAGTCAATGAAACTATATTTGCTGAAGATACATTTGAGAATAGAAGTCCGGGACAGTACTTTGCGCCAAGCAATATCCCTAGCTTCTATGCGCTTAATGAGCCTGAAGCAGCAACTGGTATGTCTTACAACACGTTAAGGATATCCCTTAGTTCTACAGCAGTAGATGAGATAGATATCCGTGCCGTAAGCCTTGGTACTATCTACGCTAATAGCGCACTCCCCCAAGGAGCTACAACAGCCGTGGATATTGGAGGTTTAGCTTCAAAGACTAACTGGCTTGAGGTAGGGACGTTCACCATAGATGGCTTGCGTTGTCAGAAGCTACGGCTCCATGACATTGACGCTCATACCATCAACATCATTGGCAATGCCAGTGATGGGCAATCAATAGCACCTGCTCCCGGAAGTGGTGTTTCCAATAGAATGAGATCAGTCGTTGGTGGAAACCACATGGCTGCTGCTCTTAGGACTGAAGGTGGTACGTATGACCGCCTATGGATAGAGGCTGCTGCGACTGGTACAAACGGAAGGGTGAATAAGATTACCCTTACTAACATCTACACCAAAGGTGGACTGTGCAGGCTTGGTCGCATGAAAGTTGGGACACTTAATATCCTGAACTCTGAGATAGGAAATGGTGATGGACTTTCGGCAAAGGACTTTACTGTTGAAACCACTGTCACCGGCCAGATTATCAATGCTAATAACAACGTTGAAGTTCTGATCGCAGAGCCTACAACGATCACTAACTAGAGGTGGAGGAGAAAGTAATTATGCCAGTTAAAAGGAAACCAAAACCAAAGGGGTACTGATATGGCTAAGATAACCTCAAAGCAACAGTCTGCACTCAAGAAACATGCTGCTCACCATAGCATGAAGCATATGGAAGAAATGAGAAAGGCCATGAGTGAAGGAGAATCATTTACTTCTGCTCATAAAAAGGCCATGAAGAAAGTAGGGGAATAAAGTGAACTTTCTACTAGGACTACTACCAGCCGATACGAGGAACCTTATTAAGCTAGGGCAACAGATAGTCTCCGCCCTAGATACTCCCCAAGAACGCAAAGCTGCCATAGACCAGGGCATTAAGATGCTTCAGGATGGCAAGATCACCCCTATTGAATGGACACAATGGGGCAAGGCATTAGGCGTATTCAAGATAGGGAAGTAACATGGCTGACATACGAGCATGGGTAGCAAAGCCTAAAGGTAATATCCGTGTGTACGATGGAGATACATTCTACTCAGACACACTAGATGTAGGCTGGGGAGCCAGCCTTAATAAGCCTAAGTTCAGAATCATGGGCATCGACACCCCTGAAAAGGGATGGAGAGCCAAGACTGATAGAGAACGAGAGCTTTCCTTACAGGCTAAGAAGTTTCTTGAAGACCTTATCTTTAAGTCTGATGACGTACTCGTCTACAGTGAAGACGGCAGAGGTAAGTATGGGCGATGGCTCGTCAATGTTGTGTGTGATGGCGTTGATGCAGGAACAGCATTAATAGAAGCTGGCCTAGCCAGACCTTATGATGGTGGCACTAAGGATACTACGCCGTGGTAGCTCAACAGGATAAGAAACACTGGGAGTCTGTAGCAAAATCCCTAGAAGATGGGTTAACTCCACAACAGTGGAAGAATTGGCACACTAGAGTAACGGCACTAAAGGCTTGGCCTGATCCTGTCGTGGATAAAGAGAGAAGGATCATTCACAATGCTTTGGTTGTTTGGGTTGCTGCTATGGTTAGGCTCACAAATAAACCAACCCAAACAGGGCCGGGATACGCAGCAGACCTTTCTTTTTTTGGAAGGAACCTTCCCATATTTAGAAGTAACGTTGCTGTGGTAGCGGAAGCATCTGATGATATAGGAATCAAACTTACAAAAGAATTAACAAAGGTTAATGAAGAAGAATCAGAATGATTGCGTTCACTACTGGGTATTTGAACCACCTTCAGGACGGATAAGTAAAGGTGTCTGTAAGCATTGCGGTAAAGAAACAGAAGCCGTTAACTACGTACAGATGAACCTTATCTCTGGTCACCCCATGAAAAAGAATTTATCTAAAGAAGAAAAGGAACGCCCCCACCATCTTGCTTCTCTAGATGGTGAGGGCGAACCTTACATATAGATGCTCCGTTAGGTATGCCCTACCCTTAAGAGAGTCTAGTTACCTTAGTACCTGGTTTGCCTTTTGTCAACGAAAAGCAACACCCCCACCATCTTGCTTCTCTAGATGGTGAGGGCGTGCTGGAAAAGGAATGACGTATTCGTTTAGAAAGGAGAAGAAACGAATACGTTACAACAGAACAACATAATATTATTTGACTGCCTTACTTTTTGTCAATGAATAGCCGTGAGGTACATCCAAAGTTATTCCACTGTAGCCACAGTTGATGCAGCTTATCTCCACTTCTAACCCTGCCCCTATAGGTGGGCGTATATAGCCACCACACCTGGGGCAAGTGTCTCCAACCTTGCTGGTTTGATCAGCACCTTCCATAGCCCTTGTGTGTAGCTCTTCTATATTCTTTTCGTGCTGCTGCTGCTCCCTTGGCACGTTCTCTTCCTTTCGCACCCATGGGGCAAGGCGGATACCACCACAGCTTTCACATGTTCCATATATCTTTGGCCTTCCATCCTGCCAATACCCATCCTTGTAGGTGTTGAGCAGGTATCCTTCCTTCTGGCATTTCATGCAGTAAAATTTATATTGATTCATAACAACCTGATCTGCCTTTCTTTAGCCATCATTACTCGCATGTTCCTACCGCTGTTCCCTTTTCTCTGTTCTCCTGTGTAGAAGATAAGCCCTTTATCAGCCAGCCCTTTATACCTGGCAGTGACACTACTGTAGTTGCTTAACTGATACTTCTCCTCGCATACCTTTCTCACCTCATCTGAGATGCATCCATCAGCAAAACTTGAGATCACACCAAGCACCAAGTTCTCAAGCCTTGAGACATCAAGTGACTCAGCAGCTTCAATACTTGTGGATGGTGAATCATTCCTGAACAGCTTATAAATACTTCCTGGTTGGTATGGTTCTATTCCCATTACGTTTCTCCTTTCGGTTAGGTAGGTACTATATATATAGTACCTACCTAACTAACCATTAGGTGTACCTATTAGGTGGCCTAATTAAAGCTAGTTATCCCTTATATCTGATGCCATACTTTTTATTTGAGGGTGGCCCATCATAAGCAAAGTCCCCATTGGGGCTATTGGCTGACTCCCTGAGCATTTTGCTTACATCACTCACATGAATTTGTGTGAACTCTGCTATCTCAGTGGCTGTGCCTGAGCCGAGTGCCTTCATTGCTTCCCATACCTTTTCATTCCTTGTCATGTTGCTAGCAGATACGGCAACAATATCTCCGAACTCCCCTTCATCTGCTCTCCTGGCACTAATCAAAGCATCACCTTCATACTCAAAGGCGAGGGTCATTGATGCTACCTTAGAGGTGTGGTTGCTGGATGCTATCTCTAGCTTGATTCCCAGCTCTTCCTTCTTAGCTTGGCTGCGTAGCCGTACTTCTATATCAGCACCGGCTTGGAACATAACAGTTCCAAACATAGCACTATCATTTGCCTTAGATGTATGACCTATACCAACCCATCCAGAAGGAGCAACCCTGTGCATAGTGTCAGCAAACATGTTGGCTGTTGAATCTTCAACGAGCTTACCCATACCAACACGGCTGATAGAATCTAGGAATACCATACCGCCTGGGTTTTCTAACACCCACCTTGCTATCCCTGGCCCTACAGTATTGAGCGTGTGTCCTCTACGATGCAGGAACTCCATTCCGTAATCACCTTTAACACCAAGGGCAGATGCTAATTGCCTAGCCCTCAATTTTACTGAGTCATCTGGACGTTCCAAGTTCACCCAAAGCACAGGTATAGTTTCCTCTACCTGCCATAGATGTTCTGATCCTGTGGCTAATGAGATTGCCATAGCCATAGCTACTGTGCTTTTCCCATGCTTGGGTGGTGCAAACATCGTTGTTGCCCCACCACCAAAGATATAAGGACTCAGAAGCCACCTGATGCCCCTTATAGGTTCCATATCATCACTCTCTATCTTGTTCTGTGTCTCTTCATAGCGCACACGTATCCAGTGCGTGAACTGCAACAAGTCTTTTCGTATCTGTTCGCTTGTCCACAAGGTAAGCGTGATGCCGTCACCCTCTATAGCAGAGATTTGTTCAAACGATCTACGTGCTAGCCTGGTACGTTCCTCTGCCCTTTCAATATTGAAGTTGTCTGATTCCAAAGGTGTGTTGTCCAAGACAACTGCTATCTGGGCGTGCCAGCCGGTGCGTTCATGCCTAATGTTGTTGGCTATCAACAACCCCTTCTTGCCGTGGGGGAAGTTCTTTTCCATCACCACTGCTCCGTTCTCCTGAACGTATGGGGTTGAAGCCGAATAGTTCTCTTGCATTGTCATACTCCTTAGTCCGTGCTGTAGGTTTCGGTTGTTCTTTTGTTTCAACAAACACAGGTTTATACCTGGGTCTTTCCTCTACCCACTCGCCTACTTTCCTTAGATACACTTCCTCTTCCTTGAGATCATTCGCTCTACGTAGCTGTTCGTTGTACACGGCTGCTTGTTCCGCAGCGTTACATTCAAAGCACCATATAGAAGCGTGCTTAAAGTCCATGTCCTCATGGTGTAACATCCTTCACCTCTCTTAATGTGATGATGGTCAAAGGAGCACGTGATTTATCGACCTCGAACTTTACACTGATGCTGGTAACAATATCAATGTTATCGTCCTCAATAATTCCTGCCTTCACGATGCCATCCCAATATCCCTTTAGCCTGCCTATCCAATTGTCTAAGTCTCTCCTTCTCTGTTCCTTAAAGATAAACGTCACATCAGCGTTGACTTTCTTTAAGGGTAGGGTAGGTGGCCTGGTTCCGTTCTTTTGCCTGTACGCTATGAGTGAATACACATAGGCCATCTCAGTATCGTGAACCTTAGCCTTGCGTACCAACCACCATCCACCCCTGAAGCCAGACTTCAGTGCAGCACTGGGTAATTCAGGGATGGTGATTGTTATGCTACTCACTTTGTTGAAATCCACCTAGTTGTGACTGGGCGAGAATAAAATACAGACTGTTTTCTTGGCGGTGGAGCTAGCCCAGCTTGGCGTAATTCTTGTAGTTTCGTCCTTCTCTGAGATGCTTCTCCTAGGCGTTGAGTAGGGGTCGGTGGTTTCAATGTGTAGACACCTGAAACAGGCTTTCCACCAGTATCTTGTGGAATTACAACCTTCTTCTTTAATAACTCAGGCACCATATATCGGGTTATAGAGCTTTCATCAGGCATTTGGATATATGCTGTAGTGTTAAACATTGCCACCTTTTTACTCCCTATTGCTCTTTGTAAGCATTGTGCTGCTGTACATTTCATAGGCGAGCTTGGGCGGCCTTTATCTATGTCCCTTTGATTTATGAAGATAGTTATTGGGCTTTTAGCGTCTTTTATCTCTCCGCTAACATCAAACCCTACATTCCTCAGTTGTGACTTTAGTGTTTTTATTCCTATCGATCCCATTACGCACCTCCCTTTCTTATGGTTCCTAGTGCTTCCTTCATGTGATTAGCATAAGCCCTGGCAATCAAAAACTCCCCTGATGGAAGATCATCAATCAACATCAAGGCTTGGTTGCAAGGATGCTGGGGTGGTATTGAGTTGTGGCTATCAAACCTACATCCACACTTAGCTACTGTAGTCATAGTTCAGTCCATTCTTCTTCTGCTTCCACTTTAGGTATATGCCTGGATCTTATCTGATCCCATAAACCTATTACAGTTTCCGTTGCTTCCTCTTTGTTCATATCCCTGGGGCCATTCATAAGTTCGACCGCTGCTTTAAGCAGCACCTGATCTACTATCAAGGCATCCTTACCCCCCATCATGAGGGAAGAAGCCTGCAGTGAGCCTTCTATGGGCTGTTCATGGGCATCTTCTAGTAGCTTCACACTGATAAGGTTTGTGTATTGCCCATTAACTGAGTACGTTAACTCTACTCGCTGACCTTCTGCTATCCCTGTTCTGAGTAGATCAATGGTTGGCTGATGGTTGAATCTATCTTGCCCTGATGTGGCTTTGATCTCTTGTCCATCATCAGTATATATGGTTACGTTCCATCCCTTCCATGATCCATCTGACCTTCCTATTGATCCTGCTTCCTTCACTCTTCCTTGTACAGTTATGTTCTGTGCCATGCCTATTTCCTTTCTATACTATTGGGTATCGTGCTCTCAATCGGTGAACCAGATCGTCACTCTCTCCTAATACAGCTTCCATAGTTGAGCCTGTGGCCTCAACGCTACAGTCAAATGAGTATTTCCCTGTGCTGGTTTGGGTAACGCTTACTCTATGTCTCCAAGTCTCACTACTTTCTACTGATTCCATGTGTGTTTCCTTTCTAGCTTGTAGCTTCTGTTTGTTTTCTAGCTTCCAGTGCCTCACGTAACAGTCGTAATATTATGGTACGCCTGGGTGTTTCATGGTACGCCCTGATCGTATCTAATTCCTCAATAAGATCATTGGGGAAATTCAATAGCGCAACGTGGGTTGTTCCATCATCTGCTTGCTTATAATTTCTTGGCATTATTCCATCTCACTTTCTTCTTGTTCTCTTATAATGTCTCCGATATCTCTGGCTGGTATGTCCTCATCACTGTCATCACACTGTATACATGCGCCCTTGGCTGTAAGCTCTGATCCACAGTCAGGACACTCCATAAACCTGTTCATTACTTCACCTCTAGAAGCCGTTGATATAGATCATGGCTAATTTGCAATTGACCTTGTTCCTCAGCCCAATCAATGCAGTGCAACATAATAGGAACTGGCACAAAGATAGGCTCGTTGCTATCCTCTATGAACAAGGCTAATGTTGGGATGTCTCCCATCTCTCCCATTGTGTATGTCATCACTCGACCTTTGGAACCTGGTTCCACATAATGCCATGCTTGGGTGTCTTCCTCAATAATTGGTTCACGTCCTGTAATCATTACTTCTCCTCTCTGATATCTAGTACCTGGTATCCGCCTTGCTCTATACACCAGTCACCTATGAAATTCTCAAACGATAGCCCATCTAGTTTTGTTATTGCGCTGCGAATCATTGTGCCTGTGCGTTGGTAGTCTAAGATAGCTTCAGCTATCTCATCTCCGCCTACGTTCGATGCTATGCGTTGATCGCTGATAATCCTCTTGAGTATTTGCACGTACATCTTAGTCTCTTCTGAGTACCACAACTGCACAATGAATGTGAGATTGTAGTTCTCTTGAACACCTCGTGACTTCTCTACTTGGGATACAGCTTCTCGCTTGTCGTTGAATACTAATTCCATACTGCTCCTTTCTTATTACAGTATTACATAGATATTATCTGTTTTCAATCCTTTTGTTCTGTTCGTTCCTTCCATTGCACCGCTACCTCTAGGGTAGGGGATTTCTCAAACGCCTGCCTGAACTGTATCCATACTGGTATTTCACCTCGTGCCTGGATGACACTAGATATCCATTGCAGTCCATCGACATACGCATCAACATCTAAAGCTGCTATCTTCATCACTGTCTTTTCCTCAATCGTGCTACTAACCATTCTTAATCCCATTACTTCTCCTCTCCTAAGCACTCTGAACATACTATTTTCCCATCCCTTATCTCATAATCTAGCGTTAGCTTTTCGCATTCATCGCATTCGATTTGTTGACACTCCTCACACATCCAGCCGTCAACAGTTATGTCGTAGCTTTCACCTTGCAGTACCAATGTTGCATCGGCTCCGCTAGGGATTCGATTTACGAACCTAAGTGATCCTGGGTTTGTTGGCTGGAAGCAATGTGTGCATCTATCTTCAATATTAATTTCCATTATTCCTCCTTTCATAACAACCTATCTTGGGAATATCCAACGGCATTACCCCATTGTTCTGCCATAGCATCAGCTATGCCTTGATACGTTCTGCTTCTATCCTTCCATCTATCCGGTGACGGCCCCATCAACCACACCTTTTGCTCTCGGCCTTCAACGATGTTCGTTGGACGCAGTAAGGGTAATCCTTTGAGCCAAAGGCCAGTCTTCTTAGTCTCTCCATGGCCGAACATCCACGGCTGCACGTATTGATTTGCCTTGCGGATATAGGTACTGATTACACTAACAGGATTCTCTAGAGCTATCATTGGTATCGGTGCGTCTAATAATTGCTGCACGAATTCCAATGCTCGCTGTTGCCTGCCATCGGCACGCTTCTCTTTAAAAAATTTCGCACCTGACACCGCCAAGTGCTGGCACGGAGGATGGGCAATCATCAAATCGAATTGCTCTTGCTTGATAACTTCTAACACATCACCTTGTATATGCTTACCTAGTATTTCTGTTGGTAGTAAATCAACACTGACCGCATCATGGCCACGCCTTGAGAATGCCTCTCTTACTATTCCACTGTATTCACAAGCGACTAGTACCTTCATTAGTCCTCCTCCAAGGGTTGCGGTGTTATTTGTACAGCATCAAGCACTGTTATGTTTTCACCCTTATGTTTGTTACGTCGCATAACTTCCTCGTAATTTGTTTCCCATATGTCCGCAGATTTCAGGGACTCTACAGCGTAAGTAATTCTAAATAATGGCATTACTCCTCCTCTTCATCTCGATTGTTCAGTACTTCTTTTATTTCTTGGTCGTAGTGTTCGGCTATCTCTACCCAGTTAATACTTCCAATCGCACAATTAAGTTGGTCTTGTACGTAGGAATTTGACGGCAACAGACCTAGTTCTTCAATCAATTGATCGTGGTCTTCTTCCATCCACTCAGCAAGGTCTAGTGTCAATGCTCGTTCGACTCCTCCTAGTTGTGGGTTATTGGCGATGATATGGTCGTTTAATCTCCCATCATTCAAGGCGCCTTCTAAGAATTCTTTTATCTGTTCGGAGTCAAAGAGTTCATGCACCCTAACTAACCAAGTTTCCTTGTTCGTCCATCCGTTGTAATCACTCATATCAATTCCTTTC
>Ga0080013_1001696_pt1 | contig 28290 bp, 25 predicted proteins | sample ETNvirenome_6_85_FD_69236 | JGI IMG/M metagenome (GOLD analysis project Ga0080013, IMG submission 69236) | Marine viral communities from the Pacific Ocean - ETNP_6_85 (SPADES assembly) (version 2) | ecosystem: Environmental > Aquatic > Marine > Oceanic | place: Pacific Ocean | collected 2013-06-19 | reverse complement strand
TCATTAATTTTTCGCATAACAAGTGCATCACGAGCCCGTTTTTTCGCAATCAAACGAAACTCGTGCAGCATTCCCTTTGCAATACATTCTGCTTCTTTGTGATGAACAGAACCCCCGAGGCTTTTCCACATGGATGCCTTCTTTTGATCGGGACAATTTGCCTGGAACCAAGCCAGAAACTCATTCTCCGTCTTTGAGGATTTGTCAAAACTATCACCATAAATATAAAACAAAGTGACTAAGCCCTGAAAAAGTTCAGACCGATAAGTCTTTTCTTTTCCAAAATTCTTTTCCAGAAGATTTGATGTACGTGCAAGTGGTTTCATATCACCTTCACACATTTTATACATCTTCTTGAACGCTGCAATTCCAATGGCAGGTTTTGCAGATCCTGGCGGAACGCAATACTGGCCATACGTATCAGGTTGTGAAGTAACACGCATTCGCAATGTACTTAAAACCTTAGAGTATTCAATTGCTTCTGGCTTTTTGGCCTGATAAGCATTAAAGAATAGATCTTCTGGAGAAACCGAAGTCTTGCGCGACTTATTAATTTCCTCAAATAGATCGTTACCTTCTTCTTCCGTTTCAAGTTCAATGACATGAGCCGGAATGAGGGTTTTGGAGGGCATCGTTGCTTTCATCATATGACGACGGTGATCGCCATCGATGATTCGATGATCCCTAATCTCTTTAATATACGCTATAAGAATTGGAGAAAATAGTTCCCAGCGGAAACCACCTTCTTTATCCAAAAGTTGTTGCACTCGTTTAGCAACAGTGGGACGCTGACCATTAATACTTTCAGTAGTAATATCCATGTCCTTTGTTATTCCTTGACTTCCTACAACTTTATAATCCGCCAAGTTACTTTGATCAATTGTACCAACTATGTTTGTACTCATATTTTTCTCCTTGCCCAAAAATGGGTCTTACATTTAATTTAAAATTCTAAGTTCAACCTCTTGGGGATCACAAACTTAAAATGAGGCATCTGTAACCCATGCCTCCCTGCGGTCAAAAACTTAGAATTAAGTTTTTAATTTACGCAGACAATTCTTTAATAGCTTCGTCCACGCTGCTTACACCAACGTCTTCAACCAAGGGGCCATCGCTCGGGTTGAGAAATGATTCCAAGATTGCCTTGACATCAGCGGTAGACTTGCGTTGAAACAGAGTAGAAATTTCAGGAACACTTTCCAGTATTTCTTTAATTGAACCTTTATTCTTCGCAAGTGCAGATGATTTTCGCTTCGGCACCAGATTAGTTTGTGGAAAAGCACCTTTTGACTTTGGAAGTGTATAGGTTAGTGTAAAATCAACACCGGCATCCACATCAGTAATATCACCGTAATCAGGATTGAGAACCAAGCCAAGCAATGTCTCATAAATGGTCTTACCATAGCCCCAAATTCGAACACCTGCTTCTTCGTTGTCGCGATCAATCACGGGTGAGAAAAAGCGTTGGCGAACGAAAAGAGACTTAGCCATTTTCTTGCTATCGTCAGTTCCTTCTTGCCACAACTTTGAAGCGAAATCACAAATTGGACAGTTTTCACCAAACTGCCGCTTAGGACAAAGGACGCCTCCGCGAGCCCCTTCACCCAAATTATAATGAAAGTGATAAACCTTAAACGGATCACCGTCTTCGGTTGGAACAATTCTAATATCTTGATCACCTTCCTGCGGTCGCCACCAAACATTATCCTGTTTGGATTTTCCGCCGCTTTCTAAATCTTGAAGCTTTGACTTCATTTTTGCCATATCTAATGCCATATTTATATTCCTCCTTAAGAAATTATTATATAATAGGATAGAGTCGGAGCTTACCGACTTTACAATCCGCTGGGTTATTGTATAAAGTTTTTGGACTGCAACCTCTTTCGATAGCTTCGGCTGCCGTCAAACGGAATGCAGCGAGCCCTTGTCTCACATGATTACTGGTCGCACCAGGATATACTGATGCAAATTTTGCCATGTCTACTGCGCATTTTCCATTTCCCGTAAGAGTAACGCCCTCAACTTTATTACGACGGATGTTTTGATAATTAATTCCACCAAGAACTTTGCAAACATTCTTAATTGGAATGTTCGCCAACTTTATTGAGGTATCTGTTTCCTCTTTAGAATTTGGATCCAAAAGCATGTTTATAAATTGTTCTATATCAACTTGAATCTTTAACTTATCAAAAGGTATTCCGACATTTTTATACAAGTGTAATACTTGTTCCAAAGTCATTTCCTTTAACATATTATAATTTCTCCTTTTACTTTTTTAAGGTGAGGCCAGCAAATCTTCCAGCCCCCCAATTCTTTTATTTTTGAATCACCGATGAGTGATTCACGCAATAAATATAATCTTGTTCATAATCTGTTTCGAATATTCCATAAGTAACTCTAACATCATCTTCTTTTTTTGACGATACTGCATTTTTAATCTTACTCATTAATTCAAAATCCGATTCAAGCTTGTCTTTATTGTGAGTATAATAATACACTATATCGGACACGTTGTCAAGAGAAAAAAACATTTTATCCTCATTTTTTTCTAGGTCTGACATTCCAATTGTTGTAAGGCGAGCACCTACAGGAACCGAACAAAATGTGTCATTAACAGAATCATTATTTTTATAAACATTAATCATATGAATTGTTGAAACCACCATTTCATTAATCTTATCATTATAATTCTTGATAGAAATGTTTCCTACAATATGGGCCACTTCTTCATTAGATACTAAATACATTCTTTCAAAAACTCCAGATCGAGTATACTCCTGAAAGACATTATAAACTAATTTTTCTAATTGTGACTGAGATTGATTTAATAAAGAAAGTTCTGGCTGGATATAAAGAATATTTATGTTACATTTTTTAAGATATTGTAGTATTTGTAACGATGCTGATGATACTTTTCCTGCACCGGCCACGACGAATAGAATGTCGCCACTCACATCCTTGAAGAATGTCTTAAGAGAGGGCATTTTTTCCTCATAATCTTCAAACTTTTCATACTCTTTTAGAGGGAAAGTAGTTGGGGTCCGCTTCAAGCCAACGTCCAATTTATACGTCAAATATTGAGGATATTTGGTGAACTTATCAACGATGTTACAGCCTGCATTTCCAAGTCCAATGATGGTATCCATTATTTATTGCTCACTTATGATTTTAGTTACGCCATCAATCTCAATTAATGTTTTTTCAGGATGGTTTTTGCAAAGCAAATCCCAAGCAAATGCTGCTGCAATAATTCCAGGTTCTTTCCCAAAGTGTTCAGTAACCCATTTATAATTTAAAAGATCTTCAACTAAATTTGAAGTTTCCATAATTAATACCCCTTCTTCAAATTCTATAAACTTACATGACTTCATTATTCTTCCTCAAGATATAATGTATTGGAAGGTGTGTGTGAACACCACTTGCTTTTGGTAACGCTTTCGTTTTCAACGACGACATCGCTCACCTCTTGCAAAACAATCCGCCGCCAAAATCCTCCGCGTGTAAAATTCTTTGCAATTCTAGCGCCTGTAAGATCCCATTTGTTTACTTCCGCAATAGACAATAAAACTTCTTCAATGTCTGCTAGTTCTTCAACACAAGGATCTTCAAGAAATTCTTGAACTTCTTCTTGGAGTTTATCTTTAAGTCTTTGTTGATAGTCTTCATTAACTGCAACATAAACTTTGCATTGTTTACCTTGAGACTCAATAATCTCTGGGATTTTGTCTCTTACGAGTTTATTATATTTTTTAACAGACATTTATGCTGCTCCATAAAAGATCAATTCAAATTTAGAACCGCTTCTATATTTTCCTGCTCCTAGTGCGACCTTTTGGCTTAACACAATCATAAGCGCGTCGGGGTCGTCAGCAACAACTGTAATTTGTCTATCATCTTCTTTATAAATTAATTTATATTTTTTCATCTAAATTTCCTCATATTGCCAAAGCTTGTTCCAAGACTGGTATTGACTTTAAAAACACCTAAATCAGTATCTCCAAATTCTTTTATTAAATTGTCTAGAATATCTTTGTCATTACGATCAAAGTCAATTACCATACTATCATGAATGAGCCCCATTGTAAAGGACTTTCTTCCTTCCAATAATTTATTTACTGCTATTGCTCGCCTTAGAAAAGTGTCTGAAGTTGTGCTTTGGATGAGTGCATTCAAAGCATGAAACTTATCTGCTTTTACTTTGCGACCGAAAGGATTAATAATTTCTTTGCCGTTCCAATAATTCTGTAATGCTTTTTCTTTATCATAATATCTTTGAACTTCTGGAATACCAAGAGATGCATTTGGTGGGCCATACAACCATCCAAATATTTTACGTTTAATTTCCTCTCGACTCATTGTGCAATTAAGAAGGCGATCAAATATGCGACCGTGCCACTGATGAATATCTTCTTCTGGCTGCTCTTGTTTGTTCAATGCCAGCAAACATCGAAGTTCTGCTGCATTAAAATCAAGTTCAACAAACCAATCATTCTTAGGCATCACAACATTTCTGTAATTTTTATCCAGAGTTAAAATAGGAAAGGAATCTTTTTTTGTTGTAAGGCGACCTGTGATTGTTCCAAATACATTATAAGAAATACAAGGTTGTATTCTTGCGAGCTTTTCTTTAAACTTTCTGGTACGAAACTCATATAATTTGGTATCAAGTGCTGACAAATCAATGTTAAGTTTATTGTTTTCTATTTCAAAGATTAGATCTGAGAGTTCCAATAAGAAATTATAGTTCTCTGGTTTTTCATAAGAATTTAAAACATGATCTGTTATCTGAGATTTCATATCAAAATATTCTTTAACAAAAGATTCAGGCACAAGATCATAAAAACAATAATCATTATATTTAACCTTTGCTTCTTCAAAAGATTTAATATAAGCAAAGTGTTTTTGTTTAGTTTTTTCCCAATCATCTTTTAAAATGTCAGGACAACACTGATCAAGGTTTTGACCTTGAGCATATAAATAAGCATATTTAATATCTTGATCTTTTAAAATTGAGTTATATGACCAAGTTTTTGAAAGCTTATTATATTCTGGTTCAGATATAATTTCCTTATTTGAATAAATGCTTGCGCATTGTTGTTTGTTATCTATTATTTGAAATAACATATTTCAGATCATATCATATTTTCTTTTTGCTGTCAACAGATTTCTTTCCAAAAATTGTATAAACATATTTTGAACCCGCAGTTATTCCTTGCTGCTTTGTTATTGTTTGAGCACGAACAATATGTATCCTCATGTCAGCATCTGAAAATGATTGAGGATTTTCTGCAAGCAATATTCTTATATAATAAGTGACCCAAAAACTATCAGAAAAACGTTGATCTATATCGGCTGCACCAATTAATTCTCTTTCAATAATTTTATGAACTGTTTTTTGGTGAGGAATGGAAAACTTAGATAAAGTAAATACAGGATTATCTCTTACATAAGAATAATAAAAATTTACCAAAGCTTCTTTAATCAGATTTGCATCCACCTCATATGACCTATTATAATAATAATCAAATAAATTAGAAAAGCTAAGAAGAATTGCCGGTGTGGTTCCTTCAGTATCTTTCATAATATATTTTTCCATATACTTTTGCATAATAGGTGATTTGAGATCTGCGACCAATCGCCACGGAGCATTCTTATCTATCTTGAATCCAAATTTTTCAGCTGTCGTAGTATAGCATCTAAAACAAGCGTGTGTCAAGAAGTTTTCATATTTATTTTCATCATCATCATGCGGGCTGTCATCCACTTCAATCATAATTCCGCTTATCATTGGGGTGGTAAACTTTGAAGTAATAAAATTGGTCATTGTTACTGGAAAACCCTGGCCTTTTTCATTCATAAACTTAGTAAATTCATTCACAAAGTCCATGAAGGTTCGGACATTTTCATATCTTTTTTTAAAAGGAAGATAGGCTTCAACCATCATATTATATAAAGCATCCATGTATTGCTGTTTTTCTGTCGCAGGATCAGCCCACGCCTTAGAAGGAATTAAAAATTCAAATGGAGAATTTGATGCATCATCTTTTTGTAAGAAAAAATAAGCGTTGCGGAAATCTTCGAAGGCATCCACCACAAAGTTTAAAGCAAATAAATTTTCATTACTTGAGTTTATTTTTTTAAGCTTTGTAAAAAGTGGATAGATAGGAGTTGCTTCTCGATCCAATCTTCCATATAAATTTTTCTCATACCATAAATCAATAGGAATTGGAACATCATCGTTTATTAAATCAGGATATGATTCTTCTTTATATTTTTTGCGTTCTTCAAACAGAGTAAAGGCATTTAATTTGTTTTTTCCAATTGGTTTGATTGCCATTGTTAACTCCCCTGTTTTGGTTTTTCTTCAATACTCTTGGTTGTAGATACAGATTTAATTTTAGTTGACAATACGTCCCTCATTCTTAAACCAAACTCACTTTTGGTTGCGATTTTTGTATAATACATTCCTGGTCCGATTTCGTGTTCAACTCCAATAATTCTATAAAAGCCACCAAGTCCCAAAGTCATCGCCCATTTCATTCCTACATTTGGCCCAAGACCCAATGATCTAGGATCAATATACACTGCCATTCCAGGCTTAAAGTATGCATTACCCAACATTGAAACATTGGCATCATATTTATCCGACATTAATAGTTGAGATCGTACACCAGTATCGACGCCTCGTAAGATTGAGCTTGCTAATAAGCCTGGAACTTTATCCCTAGTAAACGATATGTTTTTAACAAGTCCTGTGGCATTTCCAACAAGCAAATGAGGAATGTTATAACCTTGAACCAACTTTAGTGCTTCTCCAACGTTATCAACTTTTGGCATTTTAGTAACAGCACTTATATAAATCCACGGAATAATAGTATTTGACGAACCTTTCGATTTACCACCTAACTTAGCTTGTGCCTCTTCTAATTCAGTTATTTCAATACGTTTGCGTTTGCCTTTCATCCAAAGATTATCTAATTTACTGTTTTTAGGAATATTTAATGTACTTATTTCTAAGTGAGTTGTTGGCTTATCTCCCAAAGAAGTCATTCTTCCGCTTGCGTCTTCTTCAGTATCTTGATCGAATTTTCTAACAGGAGAAGTTTGAAGTTTTAACACGCTCGTTACCAATTTGGAACAAACATCAGCAAGAAATTTTCTTAATGGCCAAGAAGATCGTCCTTCTGCAACGACAGATTTATAAAAGAATATTTTAAACTGCTCCATAGAGATAGGAATATCTGCTAAATTCATCGGTTTTAGTTGTCCGTCTTTGGGATCAACTATAAGAACAGACCCCAACAAAAGTCTTGCGGTCTTATACATATATTTGCCATGAGGATTTGTTTTTCCCACCACTGGCCTATCACAATTTTCTTTTGTCTCTGGCCTCCAATGAATAATGCCCATCGCAGCCTCAAATAAATCTCCTAAAAAAAAATAATTTATTCGATGAGTTAAACCTGGACCAGGTTGTTCTGAGGTTTGTTGCCAAGAAACTGGTTTTGCAACTTTAGCCACTCTTTCTTTAATTTCATCTTGTGATCTTGCATCCTTTATGAGTTCTTTAGATTCTTTTTCAACTTTCGCTTTAAAATTACTTGAGTCTATATTTTCAGACATATTAATTCTTATAGATTGTTGAATTTTTTTGGAGGCTATTGTTTGTGCTTTTTTTAATTTTGCCAAAACTTCTTTTGTCATGGTGGCTCCGGTCGCACCGTCCTTTCCCTTCGCCACAATTGTTCCAGGCGCACCTTTTTTATTGGGGGGAGCAATTCTTAATGTGCGTTCTTTGGCGCGTAAGGCTGATAAGTTTAGATATTCCTGAACTGCTTCTCGTGGAACGTCCACATAAAAGAGTCTACTATTTTTCTCAAAGCTCTCAATGTAACCCAAAAGTTTGCCCCACGCATCAGGCAAATTTTCTGCCCTTAACGAAAATAATTGTTCTGTTGTTAAGTCAAACTCAGATTGAAGTTTCGCTGCTTTTGTCAACTTTTCTTCATTTTTTGCTTTCGAAACAGCTTGCGACAGTTTCTGTCGCTTATTGTTTAATGTTCTTATTGTTTGAGCCCTTACTTGCTCTTTTTCTGAGTTCTCATCAATCATAAATAAATCATATTTTTGGGTATTCATAGCAGATTCTAATCTCCCAGTAAATTGACAATCTAATTTTACGACCCCGCCATCTCCAATATTTAAGTTAATTCGGTGCGTCTGAACTTGTAAGACAGATCTCAAAGTTTCAATAATTTTTATCTGGTCTGGTGTAAAAATTACGTTTCCGGGATCTGTAGGAACACTCCAGCCAGCTCTAATTTCTAATTCAAATGGTGGGATGACACGTTGGTTTGCTTCTATTATTGCCGCCAAACTTTCATTAGTTTCTTGAGGTTTAAGATTAGTTGGAACATTTGTGGTAAGATCACTAAATTGAACCATTACTTCTTTGTCAACCATCTTGCCACCTTCTTCTACTTTAGCTTTGACGCCAGTTGGTCGAGGCATAAAAAGTGCTTCAAAACTTTGAAAAGTTAATTTTAAATTTCCTTCAATGGTAACGCCTGCATATGCAATATCAGTTCCGGTATCACGCCATGTTAAATTAGTGAGGGCTACATCGGTGCCACGGCCTTCAATAGACTTAGTTATAGAATCAACAGTGGTAATTTGATTAATCGGATAAGGGACAGACTTATACTCACCACCTCCAACATTAACTTTTTTTATAAGTTTAATTTCTGGTGTTAAAAGGGACCAATGTTGCGGCTCTAATCGATTTAAAAATTCTGAGGAAAACACTCCTTGCAATTTATTCTTTGCAAAAATTGCTCCACCATCAAGCACAGCTATATTTTTATAAGCTTTCGGAACCAATGCGTTTGATGCTTGGGTCTGTACAGATTTGCTGGCTTGTCTTCGATAGGGTTCGAGCTGATCATTTGAAAGCGCCGTTGCACGGTCATACTTATCAAAATCAACTTCATCATTGGTGAATTGGTCAATAAAGTCTAATAAAAATGTTTGATCATTAATGGTTTCCATATTACAAGCCCCAATAATCTAAAACACGTTCAACAGGTAATGGAATTTGTACTACATCTCCCATCACTAAATGAGATTCAGTGGGTTTTTGATTAAAGCGAGCGATGACCCACCACAAAGTTGGATCTCCATAATACTTATTGGCTAATTTATAATAACGATCTCCCATTACCCACAAATGAGAAATAAGTTGTAAAGACGAAATTTCATTTACACTCAATTCTCTCATTTCGAGCGTAAAATATTGTTCAATGTATGGCACATTTCTTTCTTTAAAGATCTTGGCATATTTTTTTGAACTATTTATGCCGATGTCTGTTGTGTCATATCTTGATGCCATTTATAATCCAACCTATTCTAATTAAATAGTAATTGTTCCGCCCGACTCAAGCGCGGCAACGTCTTGGAGAAGTCTCGCTTGGTTGGCAGCCTTTACATTCGAATTTTTAGTTTTTTGCGCGGGCGTTTCAGCCAAAGCAGTAGTTTTTGGTGTAACCTTTTCTCCATAAGGAAATTTTTCATTGCCCGTAACAGGACCAAATTGAGTTTGATTTTGTGTGACAGTTTTCTTGTCATCCTTAATACTTTTCGCCTGTCTGTTAGATTGCCCTTTTTCCCACCCAAGAGGATGCTCGTGGATCACATCTAATGTAACACTAATATCAAAAGCTTTTGCATAAATGCTGGTTCCTCGATGAAACACACCATCTGCAAGTCTCGGTGCGAAAGAAAAACCCTTGCAAGCGACCAAGAGTCCACTTCCATCTTTACTATTTTGAACCCAATTCATAAATTGTACTTTCCATAATGGAGAAGCTTTAATTGTTCGCGCTGCTGCGCCGTATGCATCAGATCCCATATCAAAAGTTGGATATAACATTTGTGTTAAAGTCGAAAGTTTTTTCATATTATCTATAGATTCTCTAACAGATGCAGCAGGCACACTAAAACCTAAACTTATACTTCTGGATGTATTCTTAAAAATTTGAATATTATCCATTCGTCCATAGCCTTCCTCACCTTTCCAATTAGAATTATACCTATCTGTAAAGGCAGTAAGAAATGCTTTAAAGTCTACTACTTTGCCTGTGGCAACATGCATAAACTGGATTTGTTGTCCGCCCCGATTTGCTAATTCATTGGTTTGATCCGCAAACCTTGAAGTTGCTCCACCAAAAAAACCACGCACATCACCAACTGTATCATCTACGAACGTTGATACTGCGTCTTTTGAACTATCGAAAAATGCCATTATATCCTCCTATCCTTTCTATTAATAATTAGCGGGATAAGATTTTTGCTTCCAACAAAAGATGATCCTATTATTTATCGAGATTGAGCATTGACATAATCGGTGCGTTCGTACTCGTTTGTGAAAATAGTTGTGCTACTGTGGTCGTGGCTACACTAGCAACTTTTGTATTTCCTGCGTCATTCCACACTAGATTTATTTCTAGGGGCTGTTCAAGAAGAGATTGAAGCAGTGGCGGAACACTCATCATTGGCCCTTGCTCTTCTTCGCCCGCGCTGGGTTGTTGGTATCCGCTGTATGGTCGCATTAAAGGCTCGTCGCCTGCGCCAGCTCTAAAAGGAGAAGCATATCCTTCGGGGGGAAGTCTCATTCTGCCAATTTCCACGAGTTCAGCCTCTAATTTTGCTTTTTCGGCAGACAGTCCCCCCATCTTACGTTTAACATTTTCATTATTTGGATCAAGCCATCCCCCTGCATAACGAGATCTATAATCCTCGATCTCCGACAACTTTCCTTTAACAACGTCCTCGCGCTCAAAAGCTTCTCGGGTCATGCCTGGATACTTAAATAATTGGGATTGCATTTGAAGTTCTTTCTTCGCATCCGCCGCCCCGGTTCCGAACATCGCATAGCCCATAGGCCCGGTGGCCATGTTTGCCATCATACCAGTAAGCTGAGACATAAGTTGAAAAAATGAATGTTTCATATTAGTAAACCATCCTATCACAGCGTTCGCCATTCTTGATACAGTTGCTTCAATCCCACCCTTGAAAAATCCTCTGTTGTTAACGAAATCTTCCCATAAGTTTTTAAGTGGACCTTTCACAAATTGATCAAAGAACCGTTGAGCTTTTGGGAGCATTACATCAAACCAATCCCCCAAGCCTCTCATCGCAGCAGGAATATTATCTTTAAGAAATACATAAAGACTTTTCACATGATCCAACATTGGAAAACCCATGTCTCCCGCATGTGCATATTTATCAAAGAAGCTCATTACAATTACATCAAGAGATACAAATTTTGCCTTTATTTTGTCCCAAAGTGCTCCCAAGTTGTCCCAATGCAAATATACTGTTGCCAAACCAGTGATCATAATAGACCACGGGTTTGTAAGAAGACCCATTAATGGACCAGCAATCTCCTTAACTTTTCCAAGAGCCAACGAAAAAAGTGATGCTTTAACAATAACTTCTCCAATGGTAACAATAGAATTTTTAAAATCACCATCCAATGCTCGCCACCATTTGAAAATATTTTCAACACCCGCAGCAAAATGGTCAATAACACCAGCAGATTTGCTTAATTCTATTCTAGCCCAATTTGTAAACATTCGAGCAACTGGCAGAAAAGCTTTTCCAAAAACATTTGATAAGCGATTAAATTCTGCCGACCATTGTTGAGTAAGTGTAACACCATCTCTTATTGCCTTGGTTAAATCTTGTTGTGCGACGATAGCCGGATCAGCTTTGTTCGCGATTTCATCCCAAGTTGCTTGCTCTGTTCCAAACAACTTCATGGCATCTGTCATGTCTGAGATTCCCAAAACTGTGGCAACCCCTTTGCGCTGGAAGCGATCCATCATCTCCCAACTTTGGCCCGAAGCTCTAATTGATTCACGAATCATTTCAACTCGCTGTTCTTCTGAGGCTGTCAACATATCCACACTATTGATAAGATTTCCTCCCAACATAGCATTAAGTTGACCAGCTTTTTGAGCAGCTTGTTCAAATGTATCAAAGCCGCTTGCAATTTGTAAAAGAGTATTTATTGCAATTCCGGTTGCTTTTGATTGAACAGCCAATCCTTTAAAAACGGAAATACCTGATTGACCATATTTTGCAAGATTGCTCATCGCTGGGCCGAAAGCCCCTTCAATAACTTTTGGTGCCATCTCAATGGAAAGGGCGAACTTTTTCATATCATCAGAGGCTTTCTGAGATTGATCAATGCTCATTCCCAATCCTTTGCGATAGATATCAAAATTCTTGGTGGATGTTTGAATCGAAACACCCAAGCGAGTAAACCCAAGAGCTTGTTGAGTAATAGCATTTTGTGCTTTGGGAGCTAAAAGACTAAATTCAGAATAATTGTTATATAATTCAGAAAATGCGGCTTGTGTTTCAGAAGTTGCAACCCCCAAATCAGTCATTTTGGCCTGAAGATTGACTGCCATTTCAGCAAATTCTTCACCGCGACCAGTTGATTGTTGAAGTTCTGCTCGTAATTTATCTATATCTGTGGCAGCTTCAGCGAAACCTTTTAAGTTGGTTTCACCGACGCCCATCGCTTTCGCAAAATCTGTTGCTGCTCCTGCGGCTTCTTCAAAAGGCACCGCCAATGCTTCAGCATTCTTCCGCAGCGTTTTCATAATGTTTGCAAGCGCGGCTGCACCAGTTACCGTTTTAAGTGCTTCGGCGGCTTTGGCGGCTTTGGTTGGATCTACAGTGCCTCCGCCTTCTCCATCATTTTCTGCCATAATTTATAAGAATTCCTCTATAAATTAAATAGTGGTTTAATGTAAAAAATGTGTGGTGGGCCGGTGCTAGCCAAGATGATTACGGCTATTGCGAGAAGTGTTTTGGGATCTTTCCATTTCTTCTTTTTCTCGTATAAATTCTTTTTCTATACGTTTAACCCACCATTCTCTTAATTGGATTGGTAGATTATAGGCTTCAATAAAACTCCATCCACCATATTGTTTGAGGTAGAAGAACTGTTCGTATATATTTTCAATATATCTATCACTCAGGCCAAAAAAAGTTGGCTGAGAATGGGATATTACTTACGTTGCTGGCGTTACATGACTCACAATCAACTAATTGTGTCATATCAACATCCGGGCGCACTTTATCATATTCTTTACGAAGATGAGTAGAGTCAAGTGCTGGCATAATATCTACGAATTCTTCAACCACCCCCTTGTCGGCCACTCCGTTAAGTGACACAATGATTTTTTTATACTGATCGGTCATGGACGAATCAGGTAATTTAAGTTTTTGTTTTTTCTCGGCTTTGTCCAATAACATCTTTTCATCATCGCCTGTTAGCAAACAACATTCTGCTACAACTTCAGTTTTTGGTAAAGTAATAAAAAATGTACCACTATCTGAAAATCTTATTTCTTCTGAGGTTTCTTTTATTTTTATTTCACCGAGATCAAACTCATGTTCTGAAGCTGCTCCACAATGTTGACATGTAAGCTGAACATCATATTTCTCTCCAAAGCCACTAATTCGTGCTGCAATAATTAAAGCATTTTTATCACCAGTAAACAGTTGTCGTGTTTTGATATTTTTATCTACCAAAATATTTTCGAGCATTCTATCAACTGCAAGTCCTTTCTTCAAAAGACTTTTTGATGTAAGAATATCCGTTTCTTTAGCAGTCATGTAACGTATTTCTACAGTTTCCACATTGTGCAACGGGTGTTCGGGGGGATAAAATTTTCCTTTTGTTGGGAGTTCAACAAACTCCGTTGGAATTACAAAACTTAAAGGTGATTTTGTGTTTTCAATGGGTGGCGATCCACCCTCATCTTGAACCCCGAGTCGAGATTCATCATTTCTTGGCATATATACCTCTTGTATTTTTCATTTTAATATTAATTTGTGCTATGGTGCCACGTTCACGCCTGGGGTCGTTGGGTAATTCTTGTCACCAGCAACACTAAGATATGCATTATCATACCTTAATCCGATGGAAACGTTTAATAAATCTTCAGTTCCATAATCTAGTGATCCAAAATCAGCAGTCTTAACCCAAGCATTATTTAAAACCCATTCTTCAATTACTACACCTTCGGCATTTAAAGTTTTAATCTTAACAGTGCCCAAACCAGTAACTGAAGCTTTTTTAGACATAGATTTTCTATCGGCTGCGGCCACGGGAGTCGTAGGCAGTTCATATCCAGAAGCTTCTAAAAGTTTCATTACTTGTTTACTTGCATTTGCAGTTGGATCTACAGTATCTACTACAACAAAATTAACTTCCTGCCATGCAAAACGACCAGGATAGAAAAAAGTATGGTTTAAGAAATTATGTGAACCTTCACCAACTGCTACAGCAGGCTTTTTCACACTTTTAATAAGAAATTGTGAAATACCATCAGATCCGCCAATGCTTCCGCCTTGTACACTTAAGAGAAAGCGAAAACCTCTCTTGGGTTCCAAATTTACATTTTGCCAAAAATTCGCCATCTTTCTTTTATCTCCCTAAACTAAGTAGTCCTTTTATCGGTTTAATCCTCAAAAGCCGCACCACTATTTGTAATTACAAAATCAATTGCAATAAATTCTATCGACCGTGCAGGTTTTAAGAAAATCTTCGCATACATGATATTTCTATCAACCAAATCTGGCGTAGTTGTAGTCTTATCGAGGATTACACGATAATCTTCTAGGCCAAGTCGCATTCTAACACTGTCAAGAAATGGTATTACTTGTCCAGTAAACCGATCCCATGTTGTTTCTACGTTTTGATCAAACAATAATCTAGCAGCAATAGTAGAAATTTCTTTCTTCACATAAATCATAAGTCGTCTTACGTTTACGCGGTCTAATGCCGACCTTGTTTTTTGTAGTGTCTTCTGTCCGAACATTACAATGCCTTCTGCTGGGAAAGTTGCAATTGGATTGATATTTGCTTCGTAAAGCGAATCGCGTTCTTTGGAAGTTAGACGTTGTTTAACACCTGTCACCGGAATTCCGGCAGCACCTTCTGAAAGTCCGCCACGAGTAAATCCGGCTGGTGCAAACCAAAGTTCAAAATTATTTTGAGTATTGGCATATGTTCCAACGGCTGCAATCGATGGTGGACCCCAGAAACCCAATCCTCGATCTTGATCGTGATACCGCAACCAAGGATAATAAGTAGCAGCATAACTATTATTAAGAACTCTGGCATTTAAATCTCGTGTAGCTTCTGCAACACTACCGCGAACTGCCGAATTAGAATCACTTGAATAATAAGTTGAACGGTCATCGCGTGGTATATAATTGCCTGCAATATCTATAATTGCTAATGCATCAGCACGTTTTTCACACACCGTCATCAGATGATTAGTGATTCCAGGCGTTGCTGTGCCAGGAATTGTCATCATATTACATTCAACAACTTCTGGGTCTGCGCATGAATCAATTGCCATTTTTACAGCATTAAAGGCCGAATTATTAATTTCGGTTTGTGTTGTGCTATTATAACGACCCAACGAATAATCATTAAATGGGTTACGTTCTTCAATATCAATGCCGTCAAAACCACCAAAGAGTGGTAATGTAAACTTATCAAAACCAGCGTCCAAAGTGCCCGAATAATTAGATGAGCCTGTGGCACTGAGTGATGCACCATTCTCACGCGATCCAGATAAGTAATATGCTTGTGTGGTGCTTGGTGAATCGGAGTTAGCGTCTGTTCCTGCTACTGCAATATCTGAAGCTACACTTCCCGAATAACGAGTTACGTTGTCCAAGCTGAAAATATATGAATATTCAGTATCGCCAGTTGATGCGTCAGAAGGCGTTTGCGCCCCTTGATCTCCATCTCTATACCCATCAGGCAAGCCTCTTACTGCGTCCACATATGAATTGTTAAAACGAATGCTGCTGCCGGAAAGAGATGTGTCTAATCCGAAATAACATTCTTCGGCGTTAGAAATAACAGTTTCGAGAGTATTATTTCTCAAATATGTTTTAGGATAAACAAAAGAACCTGTCCATTCGTTTTCAAAATAAACCAAAGGACTTCCACTTCTTCCGCCTGCTGATGCCGCAACCGCTTCGAGCACTGCATTGGTATACGGCGTTCCGCCGAGCGACGTATGAGTATGACCTTTTTGTCCGGTACTTGGGAGGGCTTGTACAGAACTTGATAAGTTCCAAGGTTTAAATCTTAGTGGTCCAAAATATCCAAATGGAATTAAGCTTTTTTCGTCAAGACCTGTTTTAACTTTAGAATCTACTTCAACATAAATATATCTAGATTGATTGGGATAATCTCCATATTCACGATATCGTCGTTGGCCATCATCCCATCCTACATAACTATTACCAATTTTAATTCCAATATAATTGGACGAATTTGGGTTTAAGTTACAGTTAGCAAAAGTTTCAATCACAACCGGAGCATTATCACTATCGGAAGCTTGACGGAGTTCAACTGTAAAGGCACCATATGGTTCAAATTCATTTTGAGCTGCTTTAATATCTCTAATAGAAATTTTTAAATTTGATTGCTCCCAAGTTCCGCCCTCTAAAGTTTTAAAGCGGAATAATTTTTGCAAATCTTCAGGACTGTATGCTGCAAAAGTACCTAAATCTTGAGAAAATACCCAGCCGGTGCTTGCGCGTCCTAAACTTGATTGATTGACATTGGTGTCAGTTTCAGCGTTACTTAATGGAATTATAACACCTAAAACATTTCCTTGGTCGCTAGTACCACCACCACCGCCAGTGTTTGTAATATATTCCTTAACATTTCTGTCAAAAGTTTCTCCCAAAACATAAGTTTTTTGGGAAGAATATTGACGGCTATTTGGATCTATCGCAGTTGGGTCTGTATTAAAAACTTTGCGGATATAATTGTTTGAACTTTCATTAAAATTAAAAGTAATCGTATCAGTAACAGTTCCGCGAGGTGAAGTTCCATCTCTTACTTGCGCTTTAAAAGTGATATCAGTACCAACGCTATGAATCAGGTGTCCAGCTGATGAGGTTTGCGTTGTAGCTCCAACAAGTGTTCCGGTTAGACCCACAAAACCTGCATTACAATAAAAAATAGCCCCTAAAGTGCCCGTTGTGTCCGTACTAGAAGAATTAATAAGCCATAACCCAAAAGCACCGCCCGTAGAAAGGCCGGTATAAGAGGAGCCGATTTTCCAACCTGCTTTTGCAGCATCGGTATTGTCTGCATTTGAGTTAGCTTTTCCTAAAAGCCTTACAAAAGTGACAGGACTTGCATTTCTAAACCATGCTTCTGCGGCATACGCACCATAAGTGGGAGTAAGCCCCATTGTGCCTTCGCGCCAAATATCACCGCTTTTATTTCCCGGTTGTGGCGAGCCAAAAATCTCAACAAAATCTGAAAACGAATTAACTTTAACAGGGCGAAGTGCTGGTCCCCTTTCAGCTAAACCAATAATCACCGGGCCAATAGGCTCGGCGTCCTTGGGAAGTTGTGAATTATCAATTTCTGCAATTTGCACACCTGGTGATACAAATCTAAATTTACTGACGCCGGTTTTTGCCATTGATTAAAATCTCCTTACACTAGTATAATAATACTTAAATTCTCTAATAAATAGTATCTTATCTGGTGAAAAGACTTACGAAACCTTATGAACGATATTTTCCATTTGGCCACTCTGGAATATCACCGAATACAACATGCTCTCTAGGAATTTTAACTTCAACAGCATTTTCTCTGATAACAATATTTGGTTTTTCTCCATTTTTGCCTTCTCCTACCAAATATCCCAAAACCTTTAATGTTAGTTTAGTCTCATAAATCCTGGTTTCATCAGCCATTTGACTTATATTGTTGGTAACATTAAAAGATTGATCTAAAAAGCTTTCATAACGATGACCTTCTGGGCTATAAATAAGATCATAGTTTATGCCACCCGTTCGTGTCGCAAAAGGCTGTAGCATTTCATTCATTTGTTGCTGGTATTCTGTCCTAAGATTGATTGTATAAGAAACACTTACATAAACTGGCATTGGAATGGTTACTGTTTCATATACTATTTTTTTATTCTTTTTCTTACTTGGAAAATTAATTTGCTGTCCGCCAGAAGCTCCTGCATTTCCAGCAATTCCACCTTTTTTCCGGTGGGTGTCTGCATTAAGAAAATTAGATGTTTTGTCCTGCTGTACTCTCCGTGCAATTGTAATGGAGCCACCCTTAACATCGTTAACTGGTGGGATATTTCCCCAAAATGCTCCTTTTTTAGAGAGATCTTTAGAAAAGCTTTCTCGTTGTAATGCCATAATGGGAAAAATTAAAGCTCCATCATCATCTCTTAAATTCTTATGATTTTTAATTTGCCATGATCGTTCACCAGCAACCCATACAACCGGGACTTTCTTCCAACCTTTGTTTGTGGTGGCAAATATTTTCATTTTTTCTTCTAGCCAATTATAAACTGCATAATCTATTGTTTCCAGTGTGGAAGGATCAAAAGGCATTATTTGGCGTTGAGTGCCATCGATGTCGCTTCTATCTTTCATCTTTATGTACCATCAAAAAGCCCTTGTCGAGCACGAACACACTTAGCTGAAATTTCTAACATATGATCTGTATTTCCAAACAATTGTTTTGGTTCGCTTAAACTAAGTATCTCATAATAATCTTCACCATATAAAATAAAATCACCTTCACGAACATATAAATCTTGATCTTCAGTTAATCTACGTTTATGAAAATGACAAGTCAATGAATACAAACGATCAAGACCATACGCAGTAGCACTAGTAGTGGTTTCACCCCAATCAATTAAAACATAAACTCGAATAGGGGGTAAAAAATTCTTTTCAATTGCCTCACCATAAAGAGAATGAAAATTTGTATGTGTATTGCTAATAGAATAGTATAAAACAGTTTGACCAATCACTCTTTCGAGCAATTCATCATTAACTTGTTTGACCAGATTTCTTTCCTTATTGTTGAAAAAAAGAGGTGGTGGTGGAGCGTCGGGTCTATTCCATTTATTATCAGATGACATTCATTTTTCCTCTTTTAACCCTTATAAACGCCCATTGGAACGTGGACCTGGAGCCTATTAGCATCCTCAGACAATTTTGCATCTTTATCTACCATTGAAGCATATGTAAGAGAATCAAGCAATTCCACCAACTCTGTTTTTAAAGCAGTTTTTTCCGCTTCAGATTGTGTTGCCAAATCAGAAGCATTTAAAGTTACATCATTTCCTGGAATTGGAATGGAACCAAATTTGCCTCTCACTTGCGCTAACATTCCTTTAGCAATTGATAAAGCATATTTTCTAATCCATTGTTTCCCCATGCTATTAATATTTTCATATGGAATATTGGCAAACGGAAGGGTATTATAATTATTAATTCCGTCTACTCCATCCTTTCGAGATTCTTCTTCATCCCACGGATCAGTAGGAATAGTAAATTGAAACCAGATTTTAGTAGGTGCCCCAACACCAGGAGCAGCTGGTGGGGGATAAATTCTAATTCTATTGTCCCTTATTTCATAAGAATAATGCGAAGCCCGAGTATAAAGATTTGTCTCAAAAGCCATTGATTGAAGTTTGTTTTGCCATGCCGGAACAACTTCAAATGTAGATTCATCTGAATATTGTCCATAAGTGAAAAGATTGCCTACAACATTTAATCCCCCATAATAGCCATAAAACCTCCACATCGCTGTAGGAGATTTATAATATACTCTTTGTATAGAAATTCTTTTGTTTTTTACCTTTCCTGCAAAAGATCCTCCCATCACGCTACCATCATCAGAAGCAACTTGTACAATTCCCTGAAGATCATAATCTTGAGTATTCTTTTTCAAAGAAATAGATGCTGAATAAACTCTTACATCCCCAAGTGCTGCTTCAGCTGCAAGACCTTCGGCCACTCTTTTGGTATATTCAAATTGAAATTTGGGATATTTTAATGATAAGTGAGTTCCGCTTAAACTTGATGAAAGCTCGCCAGCTTGAAGGTTTCCCTCGTGATCAAAAGTGCCTGTAGTTTTTCCTAAAAAGCTAGAGAGAACATTTTTGGCTTGATGATTATTGACAATGTAAGAATATTCTAATGTTGCCATTTCATAAGAAGTATAAATATTATTTTCGGTAAGTTCAACGTCTAAAACATCTCCACCCAACATTTTATAAGTATAGGAAACTTGAGCTACTGCACCAGAAGCCCATTGGCTAGATGAAAGTGCGCCAGCTAAATAGATTCCATAAGGAACGCTGCTTAAAGTTACAAGACTATAAGAGCCAGTAGATTTTAAAACATAAGGGCTTGTTTGTTGTACTGGTGATAGAACGGGTGGTGCTGTTGCCATTGTTATTCTCCTATTAATTAAATAGTTAAATGAGGCTTTAAACGAAAAAGAAAACCCCGCCTCCCAAAAGAAAGACGGGGTTTCACAAAATTATAAAGATAATTCTAATAAATTAGATAAGATCTTCAACAACAACTAAACCGTACATGTCCGGTCGAACCATCTTCTTACCGTAACGGGTCATAACTCCCTTACGAGGTACAAAATCCTCTGTACCAAAGATAGTCGGCGTGACTTGCAGTGGAACATATGGGGCATATACATAGCCACTTTCTAAGAAGCTATTACCCTTACGTCCTACAAGAATTAGATTTCGTGGGAAGTACGGGTCAACGTACACATCCCATTTCTTACTAATTTGTCCAACTTTAACTGCACCAGCGGTGCCTTTATTTTCGTCAGCCGTTGTATCAGCCCGGAATCCACTCGTGAACTCCATAACGTTAGCAATTTCTGGGCTTGTAACCAAGAAATTTGCTCCGCCACGAAGCGTCTTACGATGAATTTGAGCTGAAATATCATTAACCGTTTCAAGCAAGGTTTCGTACCATTCAGATACAGTACCCGTGAAATCTGGATATAGTGATTCGTTAGTCGATGCACCGGAACTCCTATTCACAAACTTGCCAGGTTTACGTGACCAGTAATAAGTACCAGCGGTTGCGCCAACGATGAGATCTTCAAGAATTTCTTGATCAATCTCCAACGCAATCGTTTCTGATAAAATACCAGTCAATTCAACTTCGGCATCCAAATTATGATATGCATTGATGTCTTGCTGCAATTCTGGTGTCCATTTAGCTTTGAGCTTCTTGGTCATCGCAGTGATTGACACGCTGTCAACCTTGATATCAATTTCTGGAATACCAGCATTGTTCTCAAGTCCCCATGCAGTCGTACCAACAACAGCTCCAAGAGCATCCGAAGATCCAGCCGATGGCGTTCCTCCAAAGTCATCAGTTTGTGTCCAACTCCATGATGCTTGATCTCCAGCGGTGCGGTCAACATCAGTGCCAGACGTACCACCAAAGTTAGATGCTAGACTATCAGTACTTACAGTACCGTCAATTGAAGCAAAATACACCAGTATTGCCTGCTCGGGATCAGATGGTTTTCGTAGACCAAAATCAGATCCTGAATATTGACTGAGGCGACGAACTTGATGACCTCTCGCCGTGCTTTGCGCAACACTAGAACTCATCGCGATAAGATCATTTGTATTAAGTTGATCCATCGCTGTACTTCCGGTATTAATTCTCAATATAACAACATTTGTAGTACCAGAAATAAAAGCGGCATCAAACCGGCACAAACGATCAAATTGTGTCTGATTCAAGCCGGTTGCTGCCAGTCCAGGCAATAGTGCTGCCGCTGTTCCAGTTCCACCAAAAGTACCTGATGCAACAACATATGATTGAACTTGCGCACTTCCAGTTGCAGAAGCATAACCATTGTTTAAGTTATAAAAACTACTTTCATCACCTGGTGGAGTGTCAATGTCTACGCCACCTGTAATCTGTTGGCCAACCTTTCCGCCGCCATAGATTGAAGCATTGATATTGCCAAATCGAGCCTGGTTATAAGTGAAGTCTAGGAAGAAAATAAGTCCTGACGGCAAGCTCATAGGCTGAACCGACACTAACTCATTTGCAATTAGACCACCAAACACACGACGAACGATAGGAAATGCAACTGCTGCAAAACCTTCGACATCACCTGCCTGCATTGTAGAAGCTTCACGAAGAAGTTCTTTGGCTTGGTTTTCAAGAAGACATGCCATCGTTTGACGACTTTGATCTTTTTCAATCCCTTCCAATAGGCCAGTCTTTTCCCATTTATTGAGAAGAGCTTGACCCTCTTTTTGGACATTACGACTAATAATGCCCTCTGTTAATTTTTCGATAATACTCATTGTATTATTCCTCCTTAAATAATTCCTGCAAGCTTTCTCATTCGCTCAACGGCGGACGAAGAAGCTTGGGATTCTTCTTTATTTGATTTCAAAACAAGCCTGCTATTTTTACTTACAGCTTCACTTAAATTCTTAGGAGAATTATCTCCCTTGCTAGAAAGTGAACCCTGCAAAGTATCAAAAATAACTTTGGCTTCTTTAGATGAAGTCGCGTTTGAAACCGCTTCGACAAGCTTTTGCTTTTGTCGCTCATTCAAGGAGTGGGATTTCAGAATACGATTCTGATATACCAATTTTGCATTGGCTGTATTAATTTCAGTCAGTTTTTCGCTGACTTGACGGGCAATACTCTTAAGCTCATTGTGCTCTTTTACAAGTCTATTCTTATCAGACTTGAGAGATTTTACTTGCTCTTCTAAATTTGCGATTTTACGTGCAGCTTTTTCAAATCCTGCATTATCTTCTTTGACATCGGTATCTTCGTCGCGTGCTGCGGCGACTTCTACTGCTCGGACCTGTTCTTGTTTTGTTGGGTGTGTTGTCCCTAACATTCCACGAGGCACATTTTCTAAGTCAACTTTTAAAATTTCTTCGATGGCGGCTTTTATAGTTTCTTCATCCAACTCAATATCTTCCTCATTTTCTTCTAGTAATTCCTTTAACTCAGAACGTGTAGTCTCGTACATCATTTCTGGTGGTGGTTCTTCTAGGGGCATTTCCATTTCAGAAACTCCAGGACTTGAAGACAATTCACTTTTTAATGCATCTAGATCAAGTTCAATATGCACTCCATCATCTCCCTCATCACGTAAATTTTCGGTAGCTTTTAATGGAATTTTATCCAACGCCGGATCACTAGGAGATTCTTCAGCTGCTGCCATTGGGTCCATTGCCATTGGATCTGCCATTGGGTCCATTGCCATTGGATCTTCTTGTTCCAATAAAGCATCCACAGCCTCCTTGATTTCTCCTGCATATTTGTCCAAAACTTCTTGTTCTGCGTTCTTAATTGCAGCTTCTTTAAGTTCTTGGGCGTCAATGACGGCTTGTTCTAACATTGATGATGACATTTAAATCTCCTAAAATACTATTTGTCTCAAATAAATAGTCAGTAACTTTAGTAAAATACTATAAATTATCAACCTGTCGGACCAGGAGGCAACCACGGCGCTGTTTTACATAAAGCTCGAATTTGTGATTGTGTATAAGTCGAAAGTCCAAGCGTTGCAACCCAAGCTGGTGGATCGCCTTTCCATTTTAAAATTGCTTGAGTTCCGTCCACTGATGTAGCTAATGTATTTATGTTGGTTTCAATACAATCATTCATAATAGATGGTGTAATATCAGAAACATTTATAGCTGTGTATGTTAAGTTATTATTGCTCATTTTATCCTGCTCCGCAAGTTCCTGCGTCGGCGTTCAAAGTTCCCGAAAGATCATTTCCAGAAAGATCTAATACATTAGTAGAACCTGGACCATCACATTCCATATCTAAATAACAAACAAGCGCAGATGAACTAACTGTGTTTGCTTTTGCGCCTTGTCCTGAATTATATAAGTCGCTAATGGCTCCAGAGTCGAGAGCAACGTTATAAAACGCAACTTCGTCGATGTTTCCGGGCCAAGTATAAGACTCGTTTGTTCCACCACGACCAATTCTAGTATTGTGCGTTCCTGCGATGGTCGTTCCTGTGGCTTTTGCTCCGTTCGTGTTCCCGATGACACCATCTAAATATATTTTAGATTCGTCGGCTACATGATCATAAGTTGCCACAACATGTCTAAAAGTTAAGTCGATGCCGCGATCCCAGTCGCAACTAGCAACAGGTCCAGTCGTAGCCCACTTTCCAATGCGGAAATCTAATTCATCCTGGTCCGTGCCGTTATATCTCAAACTATAACCATCAGTGAACGACGATGCGCCGAGGCGGTGCCGACCAACCAATGCTTCATAAGACTCATCTAAAGCCTCCGTGTTATTTGCCCATAATGAAATAGAAAAACTTTCGTTCCCATCTCCAAGAGGCAAATACGAAGATGATGCAATCTCAATGGAATCATCTATACCATCACACAAAAATGAATACTTTCCAATTTTCCCTTGACCCCACGCACCAAAATCCGCAACCGACATATTGGTCATTGTGCCTGTGTGTGCTGTGGGTCCATGAAAAGATGCTGTAACGACATCATAAACACTCGCACTGGTGGGATGACCTAAAGCATGAAAGTTTCCTGAAACTGGGTTTGAGTCTCCAATCTCGAAATCGTAATATAATAGGAGCGAGCCGGTTGTGCCAGCGTCCATCCTTTGAAATGTACCATCATACCCATTACCAGATTTATCAGTCAGAGTCGAACTACCAGGACCATCGGTCATATCATAATAAAGTTGAAGATTAGATGAACTAATTGCGCTTGGTAAAGTTCCAGAGTGCCAATCATCAATAGCTCCCGCATCTAATACCACATCCCATATTGCTACTTCATCCATGCTACCACTGGCAAAGAATCCATTATAATCGGAATCTCGTGCTTGTAATCGCCCAAAAGAAAGAACATCTATCGCGCTGCTTAAAGTGGGCGAACCACTTCCCGCGTCACCCGATTGAAGTTCTCCATTTTTGTAAATAAATGGTGTGCTACTATTAATACCCGCTACGATATGAACCCAAGTGTCTGTAGGAGTTTGCACATCTTCATGCCAATATCTATATGCACCCCCATTCTGTACCAATAAAGAAATCTTATTATCATAAGTATCTGAGGGGTTATCACCGGCACGAGTTAAAGTCCATCCGACAGGGCCAGAAAGTCCGCGATTTGTAATCATCGGGGAATAAGTATTGCCACCTGGGTTGGCAAACTTAAACCACCCACCCATCGTAAAATCATCATATAATCCCCCAACTGCTGTATTGGCGGCTTGAGAAGACGAAATCCAGCCTTGATTTGGACCGACCGCAGGCGGTGCCATAGTTCCAGTAAATTCAATAGCGTATTCGCCAATGTATCCCGTTCCCCACTGTCCATCGCTTACGGCTGGCGGCGTAATGCTGTCGGCTCTTGCTGAACCTGTGGAAAGAAGCGAGATTTGTGCGTCTGTTAATGGAACGTCCCAGATTGCTACTTCATCCATTGAGCCACTATAAGGAAAACTTAAAGTCCCTCCATTATATTCCATAATTCCCAGTGTTAAGTTATCTAATCCAGAATTATCAGCAAACCAATCACCATTATTTTCATAACCGTAGTTGGTTGCAGTATTATTTACGCCATTTAAATAAATTTTTGCAGTAGTTCCATCACTTGTTAGCGCAACGTGATTCCAGGTGTTTGGCGTAATCGCTGTATTATTTAATATATTAGTGGTGCTTGATCCCGCGTTATAGTGAGCATATTTAACTTTACTATCTGTCTGGTTAATATAAAACTCAAAATACGTGTCGCTGACATCATTATCACCTGCGGCGACAAGAGTGGGATAGTATTCACCAGAAATATTAGGATTAACCCACATTGCAACAGTGCCCTTCTCTAAGGCATGAATATCAGAATAATTATTTATATCTATATAATTTTTAGGACTATCTGAAGAAATAAGTTTTACTCCATAATTGCCAACCTTGCCTTGAACCCAATCGCCGCCATAGCAGTATGTGAAGTCGCAACTAGGAGTTGATGGTGTATTACTTGCTCGGCTTGCCCCAAAAGTTGTAAATGGAAATAAAGGCATTCATTATCTCCTAACTAAATGCTTTCGTAGTATCGGCATAAATATATTCTCCATCACTTATGCCACTGACAATATCAACTGCGCCACCGGCTATTGAAAGTGTTGGAGCCGTTCCTCCTGGCCATTTAAATCCTGAAAAGTCAACCGTGTGCGCACCAGTTCCATCTTGTCTGAAGAAAAACAAATAAGACGTTCCAGCTACAGGACTGCTTGCAGTTACTTCTGAATCAGCAGTTAAATGATAATTAAATACATTATATAAACTACACGTTGCATTAACAGGGCTTGAAATTGATGCTGAGAAATATTGCTGCTGCATTATCCCGCCAGAAACGTGTAGGGTTCCTGAAACTTGGTGTGTCCAATTTCCGGTCCCTGCACCAAGTATTGTGCTCCCATCAATTGTCACGTCTTCTTGAAATCGAGAACTTCCCGAAACATCAAATCTATAAGATGCGGTGGCGGGATACGGTATATTAATTCCTACTTTATCCTGTGATTGGTCTGATGTATTGCTATAAATGGTGATAGGATAATATATGTTTGTAACCCTACGGGTTATATAGAACGGATAGTTAGGAAGCGTCCCGTGCGAGTAGAACGTTGTCCGATGATTTGGATAGACACCCGGTAATCCATGGTCCAATCTGAAGGCGGGGGTTCGGCTGGTGTCGACGCTGCAAAGATTCAAATAAGAATGCCCTGAATTGTAGTGATACAGAAAATAATTTTCGGCATTAATCGTTCCAGTTGTCTCATGCGCAGACAAGATCGGGTTTACGGTGCCAAGGTTTGTAGCCGAAGCGGTCAAACCGTCTGCGCTGCCGTAAAATGAACTAGCGGAAATGTTTGAGGATGCGGAAACATCTCCTGTAACAGTTAATGTTGTTCCATCAAAAGTAAGGTTTGATTCTACAGTTGCTTCATCAGCATCTTTATATGTTGCTACACCATTTACATCTGAACCATCCCAAGAGATACCGCCACCGCCGCCGCCGCCAGCAGGTGTGGCTAAAACTACTTCATCAGAAGTATCAAGTGCTAAAAAAGATCCTGGTCCAGCTTGAGATCCGGTTTGGACACCCAACATTGTTAATGTGCTGGTTGTTGTCGAGGAACTTAATATTAAAGATCCTGTTATTTGATGACTGGAGCCTGATGACTGAGTGTCACCTCTGGTTACATTTGGTGATGGAGTAAAACCCATTGTTCTTCTCCTTAAGTCCCATCCAGTGTAGTAAGGCCAGATCCAGTTAAATTAAACATTTGTGTTTGATCAATTCCTGTTAATTCAGCATAAACACAATAACTTCCAACATTAGCGCCATCAGCATTAGTAATATAGATTTCTTTACATTTAACATTTATGCTGATTGATTGTTGGTCAGCCCACAAAGGAATAAAATGCCGACCAGCAGCCACACTGCCAGCTGCAAGCGGAGTAAAATGAACTCGCAATTCCACATCAAGGGTTTCCTCAAGCGCATCTGTGTTGATAATTGTTATAGATTTAGCTACAGTTGGAAAAGTGAGCTTATCTGTTACCCCAGCCGCAAGCGTAATAGAACCTGTAATCCAGGGAACTCCTGAAACCTGATATGACCCAACTGAACCTAATCCAGCTGAAAATCTGTTTCGTCCACTATCAAATTGTGACATAATTTATAATCCTCTCCACATAATTAGTTTTTAATTATCTCTTTCTAATCTTTCTTTCCGTTTTAGTTTTTCTATTTCGGCCAATCGACGAAAATGCTTTTCTCTTTTTAATTCAGAAGGCTTCTTATAATATTGTTTCTTGCGATATTCGTCTAAAATTTTTTCTTTTTTTGATTTCCGAATAAACCTTTTAATGAGGTTTTCAGATGATTCATTTTTTCGTAATTTGACTTGCATTTTCTTTACTTTAATTGATCCCAGGCAGCGCCAGCAACTTTCATGATACCACTAATATCGACACCTGCATCGCTTGGGTCCATATCCCTTAATGCTCCATGTTGAGATTTACCACTCGACTGACGCATTGGAGTTGTACCTTCAAAAATCCCACTTAACCCAGTAGAATTTTGTAAGTTTCTTTTTGTTTCTTCAAGCGATTTTCGAGCTTCCAAAACCGCTTCACTTGGTTGATTGGATTTAATAACCTTTTTTTCCACAATTGGTTGTCTTGTGGTTCCTTGAAGACCTTGCATAACCTCCGAAATAATACCCGAAAGAGTGCCATCTTCAAAGATAACCTCTTTAATACACTCTTTAATAAGAGGTTTTAAAACTTGTTTTAATTCGTTTCTTTTCATCCATCG
>Ga0080013_1001692_pt1 | contig 28322 bp, 35 predicted proteins | sample ETNvirenome_6_85_FD_69236 | JGI IMG/M metagenome (GOLD analysis project Ga0080013, IMG submission 69236) | Marine viral communities from the Pacific Ocean - ETNP_6_85 (SPADES assembly) (version 2) | ecosystem: Environmental > Aquatic > Marine > Oceanic | place: Pacific Ocean | collected 2013-06-19 | reverse complement strand
ATTCCTATCGTAATCGGTGGGCTTTATATTATCTATTGTGTCACTCGCCCTATTGATTGGATCATCAACGGCTTCCTGTGGTTCGCGCAGCTTGATTGGGGGTATTGGAAGGAGATCGGGTGAAGCACGGCTCCCTATTCTCAGGCATTGGAGGCTTCGACCTCGCTGCTCAATGGATGGGATGGGAGAATGTATTCCATTGCGAGCTTAACTCATTTGGTAGAAAAGTTTTAAATCACTATTGGCCTGAATCAATTAGTTATGAGGACATCACCAAAACAGATTTCACTATTCACAGAGGACAAATTGACATCCTCACAGGAGGCTTCCCATGCCAACCATACAGCCAAGCAGGAAAAAGACTTGGAAAGGAAGATGACCGCCACCTCTGGCCCCAAATGCTTAGAGCAATTCGGGAAATTCAGCCGCGCTACATTGTGGGGGAAAACGTTTATGGGCTTGTTAATTGGAACGGGGGATTGGTATTCAACGAGGTGCAAACTGACCTGGAAGCTGAAGGGTACGAAGTCCAACCGGTTATACTTCCAGCTTGTGCCGTCAACGCACCCCACAGACGGGATAGGGTCTGGTTTGTTGCTCACTCCCTCAACGGTAGATATAAAACCAGACGAGAAGAGAAAAAAGGCACGAACAGAGTACAGAAAATCAGTAGGGAGACAATGGACTCTGGGAAGTTTAACGGAGCAGATTTATCACGGACTACTTCCAACCCCAACAGCCTCAGACGAGAAGGGGGGAAGATCGGACGAGAACCCAAGGAAAGACCACAATCCATTAACAAACAACCTGAGAGATTGCATAAGCCACTTAGACAAAACTGGCAAGAGTTCCCAACTCAACCCCCAATTTGTGGCAGAAATGATGGGCTTTCCGACAGACTGGACGGCATTACCTTTTCAAAATGGCGCAACGAATCAATTAAAGGATACGGAAACGCAATAGTTCCGCAAGTGGTTTATCAAATATTCAAAGCCATCAACGAACTATGACCATCTACAAAGACAAGATCAAATTACTCATTTCATTTTCAGGAGGTAGGACATCTGCATTTATGGCGGCATTCATTAATGCTCATAAAAAATACAATCAATGGCAGAAGATATTTGTATTCGCAAACACGGGAAAGGAGCTACCTGAAACGCTCGATTTTGTTAACGAGTGCGATGAAAGATGGGGGTTAGGCGTGGTTTGGATAGAGGCAGACATAAACCCAACAAAAGGCAAAGGCACAAATTATAAGATTGTTGATTTTGACAGTGCATCAAGAAACGGTGAGCCATTCCAATCGCTAATAGAAAAATATGGGCTACCGTCTAAGTATTATCGGCATTGTACGCGGGATTTAAAAGAGATACCCATACACAAATACGCAAAGTCAATTTTTGGCAGTGACTACCTAACGGCTATCGGGATTAGAGCAGACGAAAAGCACAGGCTAAGTAATGACCCTAAAAAAGTTTACCCGCTTGCGGAATTGGGCATTGATGAACGAGCGGTAAGATATTTTTGGGATCAGCAGCCTTTCGATTTAGGCATCAAGGACTATGAGGGAAACTGTGATTTATGTTTCTTAAAGTCCACAAGAAAGCGACTAACATTAATAAATGAAAATCCTAAAATCATTGATTGGTGGGAGTACCAGGAAGCCAGATACGCAAACGAGAAGCAAAGTAAATTTGATGCGCACAGGGGCTTCTATGTAACAGATTTAGTCGAAATGGCAAAGAGGCCATTCGCAAAGGCCATTGATAAACACGACATTAGAAAGCAGCAAAATGAATTTGATTTTAATTTGGACAGTGAGCATGACTGCTTTTGCAAATCATCATAACTATGACCATCTACAAAGACAAGATCAAATGTGACTGTGGGGCAATGATCGAAAAAAAGGACATCCCCGAATGGCCGAAAGAGAAACACGTTTGCGAGTGTTCGGTAGTGTATTGGTTTAATAAAGGTTGGCTATGTATGTCGAATGGGGAGAGTGTTAACTTTTATGCACAAAAGAAAGAAAGTTGATTAAAACGAATATAAACAAGTAAAAACTGAATGTTATGAATTATGAAGAGTTTATTTTGCAAAAGCAAACATCACACAAGCCATCTGGATTCGATGTAAAAGAGTCAGAACTAAACGAGAACCTATTCGATTTTCAAAAGTACATTGTACGCAAAGCCCTGCAAATGGGCAAGTATGCGCTCTTTGAAGATTGCGGATTGGGTAAGACTATCCAACAACTTGAATGGGCGCATCAGGTAGTTGAGCACACAGGCGGCAGGGTTCTAATCCTCGCACCGCTGGCAGTGTCAGGGCAGACCATCAAGGAGGGCGAAAAGTTTGGGATTGAAATAAGCCGATGGAATGAGGGCCAAATGGCAATGTACACGGTGAACAAGCTCAAAGGTATTTGGATAACCAACTACGAACAACTTGAAAAAATACCGGCTGAGCATTTCGAAGGGATTGTATTAGATGAATCTTCAATACTGAAAAACTTTACAGGCAAATACAAAAACCTAATCATTGATAAGTTCAAATTAACACCTTACAAATTAGCTTGCACTGCAACACCATCGCCAAACGACTTCAATGAATTGGGCAACCATAGCGAATTCCTTAGCATAATGGACGCAAACGACATGCGAATGAGATGGTTCGTTCGTGATGAAGGAATGAATAATTACAGGATAAAAGGACACGCAAAGAAAGATTTCTTTTCATGGATAGCGTCCTGGGCCACGATGATTACAACGCCTGCGGATATCGGATTTAGTGATGAAGGTTACATTTTACCAAAGCTCAACTTCTACGATCACGAAGTAAAGGTTACTCACGATGGAGGCAATGGTAAATTATTTAATGATGTTTCTGTAAATGCCACAAACTTCAATCGTGAACTGCGGGTTACTTTAGTGCCTCGTTTGGAATTGGTTAATGAGATTGTGAAAGATTCGGATCAGCCTTTCATTATTTGGGTTAACCAAAACAGGGAAGAGGACGCGGTAAAGGAATTGATACCTGAAGCTGTAACGGTACGAGGTAGCGAGCAACCACATATCAAAGAAAAGAAACTACTCGATTTTGCAGCAAGTGAATTTCGTGTGCTTTGCACAAAAAAGAAGATTGCGCAATTTGGAATGAACTTTCAGAACTGCAATAACCAAGTCTTTGCATCCCTTGACTTCTCATTTGAGGGGTTGTATCAATCTATTCGCAGGTCGTACAGATTCGGACAAGATAAGGCAGTGAATATTTATTTAATAACTACGGACACGATGAAAAATGTAATCGCGTCAATCAAAAGAAAAGAAAGCGAATTCAATGAGATGAAAGAAGAAATGCGGGAGGCGATCAATGCGACACAAAAACATAACCTTAAAATAAGCTACGACATGAAAGAAACTAACACCGAGAACTACCACGTAATTAATGGAGATTGCGTAAATGAGATTAAGAATTTAGAAAGCGACTCGATGGATTTGAGCGTATTTAGTCCGCCTTTTTCCACGCTGTTTACTTATTCGGACAATCTGCACGACATGGGCAATTGTGAAAATGACAAAGAGTTCTTTGAGCAAACCTCATTCCTGTTGCCTGAACTCTATAGGGTCATGAAGCCAGGGCGGTTAGTTTGCGTTCACTCAAAAGACCTCGCAAAATATAAAGGGTCAAGTGGGTTTAGCGGCATGTATAATTTCACTGCCGAATACCACAAAGCAATGGAGGATGCGGGGTTCAAATATCATTGCCGGATTACAATCTGGACAGATCCCGTACTTGAAATGCAGCGTACCAAAACGCAGCGGCTACTTTACAAGCAACTAAAAAAAGACTCAAGTTATACGGGAGTTGGAATGCCTGAATACTTGACGGTGTTTAGAAAATGGGAAGGTAACGAAGAGGATTGGACACCCGTGGAAAGTTTGAACGCTGAAAACTTTCCATTGGATACTTGGCAAAAATGGGCATCGCCCGTATGGATGGATATAAGAAGAACTGACGTTTTAAATGATTACCGTGGGGCTAAAGGCGCAAGGGACGAAAAGCACATCTGCCCGCTCCAGCTTGGGGTAATAGAAAGGTGTGTTGCAATGTGGAGCAATGAAGGAGAAAGGGTATTTAGCCCGTTCGCGGGGATTGGTTCTGAAGGATTTCAGGCTATCAAGATGGGCCGCAAGTTTACAGGCATTGAATTGAAAGAAGGGTACTACAATGTAGCTATTCGTAATCTGAATAACGCGATTGCGCTAACAAGGCAGCAACCACTATTCACATGAAACACAACGGAGGCACGGTGAACCCCTGGAAAGATTGGGAGGTTGACCTCGTCCGGCAATTTTACGGACAAATACCGACAAACGAGATAGCCATGTTCCTTTGTAATCGCACAGGGAACGGAGTAAGACAAAAACGGTTTGATATGAAGCACCCCGATAAAAGGAAATGGAAAAGCAAAAGCAACGAGGGCGAATTATTTAACCCTGACTGCTCATTGTTTTAATTCAACACAATCACAGAAACATCCCGCCAAATTGAAAATTATTAATTTCGTTAGATGGCCGAAAGAGTTGAGATGATAGAAGATGTGCGCGAGATTCAAACGAAATCGATGCCCGAAATAAAGGTAAACAGGCGCAAAGTAAAGGCTCAACATAAATCATTTTTGAGGAGCGAAACGTGCAAGGAGATTATTAACGACTTTGGCGGAATGCCTAAAGCTGGCGAGTCGCTTGAAATTATTTGCAATGGAGATTTTGACACATCAAATTTTTTAGATGAGATAATCGACTCCAATGGCTATGTAGATCAACTCTATATCGCGACCTGGATAATTAACCGCGATTGTTCAGCAAAAGTATTCGACTACTTCGACAAAGGAAAGATAAAAGAGGCGGGCGCGATAATATCAAACAGGACAAAGCAACTGAGGCGACAGGATTGGGGATTCATAATCGAGGGCATGATTGATCGAGGTATAAAAGTCAAAATACCACATACCCACGCAAAGCTATTTATCGCAAAAAATGAAGCCAAAAACACCTATTTAACAATCAGCGGATCAGGCAACTGGAACCTAAATAAACGTATCGAAAATTACACCATAACAAACTCAAAAAACACATTCGACTTTCATCTGAGCTGGATGCTCGAAATGTTGAGCGAATAATGACACGACAGCCCGACATAGCAACACGCGCGCGAGTACATTGGATAATAGAGCAAATTGCCAAAGGGTCATTCCGCAGGCGCGATCTATTACAAAACTTTACAGATTTGTTTGAAGTGAAAGAGAGCCAATTCGATAAGGATTTGAGGCGGGCTAAAGAGCATATGCGTGAACCACTAAAGGAAGAAAGAGACGGACTAATTAGCGAGGCGCTGGCAAAGTTCAATTTTCTATATGAGAAGAATTTGAAGATTCAGGACTATCGAGAAGCGCGTCAAGTAATCGAGGCAACGAGTAAACTGCTCGGTCTCAATGCAGCCGAAAAAAGGGACATCACAACAGGAGGTCAAAGCATCAACAGAACCACCGAAGAACTGCTAAAAATTGCAAGACTCGCAGATAATAAAGAGGATTGAAACCGATGAAGCATATCGGACAGCACTGGCAGATTTATCATATCGGTGGGACTTCGTAGGCAGACCCAATCAGCAGCTACCCACCACACCTTTCGATGTATGGCTACTATTAGCAGGCCGGGGCTTTGGCAAAAGTAGAACGGGCTCTGAAACCGTACGCATATGGAAAGACCACAACCCGATTATTCACATTGTAGGAGCAACTGCAGCAGATGCGCGGGACGTTATGATAGAGGGCGAAAGTGGTATATTGGCAGTCAGCCCACCACATGATCGACCACATTACGAACCATCAAAAAGGCGGCTAACCTGGGCCAATGGATCAAAGGCTCATGTATTCAGCGCAGACGAACCGGACAGGCTGAGAGGGCCGCAATGTTACAAAGCATGGGCAGATGAGTTGGCAGCATGGCGATATCCGGACGCTTGGGACATGCTACAGATGGGCCTTAGATTAGGCAACAGCCCGCAATGCGTAGTAACTACCACACCACGACCGACCAAGATCATCAAAGAGCTTTTAGAAAATAGCAATACATTTGTGACACATGGTACAACTTACGATAATCGTGATAACCTTGCTGATAGTTTCTTTAGGACTATACTTGCTAAATACGAAGGAACTACACTCGGACGGCAAGAGCTACTGGCGGAAGTTATTGAAGATGTTGCGGGGGCGCTTTGGAAGATGAGCCTCCTGGATTCACACCGTGTTGATAAGTTACCAGACCTAAAGCGGGTAGTAGTGGCAATTGATCCGGCAGCAACAGCAACCAAGACAAGCGATGAGACAGGCATCATCACAGCCGGAATAGGGTACGATGGCAAGGGCTATGTGTTCGAGGACAACACAGGAATAATGACACCTAACCAATGGGCAATGACTTCAATAAAAGCATACGAGCGCCACAACGCAGACAGGATAATCGGAGAGGCCAACAATGGAGGCGATATGATTGAGACTGTTATTCGCAACATAGACAAGTCTGTGAGCTACAAAAAGGTATGGGCATCCAAAGCCAAACGAACAAGGGCCGAACCTATTGCAGCGTTATATGAGCAGGGCAGGGTCAAACACCTAAACGCCTTGCCCAAGTTGGAAACCGAGATGACCACATGGTCGGCAATGGATGGCGAGAAGTCGCCTAATAGAGTTGATGCGCTCGTATGGGCATTAACTGAATTGATGATTCACAAAAAACAATTTTCAGTCGCATGAGAATTCCATTCACAAACTACGAGATCAAGCTATCGCAGAAGCTACTATCACAGCGGCCCGCGCTTGGCAAACTATTCAATGGCAACTCTATTCAGTTAATGGATTCGGGTTCAGGTAGCTACATAACCAACGCCTATCAACGGAACCCTAATGTCTATTCCGCTATATCGCTAATCACAAGGGCAGCCAGCAAGGCAGAGTTCAAGCTATTCGAGTGCAAGATGACAGGGGCCAAACGAAAGGCGCGGGGTCGGTCAGGATTGCAACTCAAGTCGGCAGAGTTTGAACACATCTTAGACCACGACTTTTACAGGCTAATCGAAAGGCCAAACCCATTGCAAGGCAAAGCCGAATTTATCGAGTCACTAATCGGGTTTAAGAAAGTAACGGGCGAGAACTTCCAACTATTGATAGGCCCGGACGCGGGTATAAATGCCAATGTGCCACAGGAGATTTGGGTACTGCCTCCTCCATTTGTTTCGATTAAACACAACGATGACGGCACAGTGCGCGAGTATGTGCTGAAAGGCAAGGGCGGCAAAAAGATAAGTCTCGCAGCCGATGACATTATCCACAACAAGTATTGGAATCCGTCACCATCTGACCCTTCGCGGGGCATGTCACCTATCCAGGCGGGGCGCTATGTGGTAACTCAAAACAACGATGCGTACAAAGCACAAATGAAGCTGCTCCAGAATAGCGGGGCTGTCGGAGTGCTGTCTGATGACTCAGGGCCGCAGGGAGCGGGGTTAACTCAAGAGCAAACACAGCAACTCGAATCAACCTATTATGAGAAGTACGGAGGCGCGGACCGCTTCGGAAAGATCATGGTCACAGGCGCGGCCGTCAAGTGGCAACAAATCGGAATGAGCGCGGTCGATATGTCAATCATTGAAGGGCTGAAAGTATCACTGAGGGACATTTGCAACATCATGGGGCCGTTCTCATCGCAGCTCCTCAACGATCCTGACAATAAGACATTCGCCAACATGAAGGAGGCGCGAAAGGATTTCATCGCCAATGCTGTCATGTATGAACTCAATTCAATCGCTGATGAGTGGTCAAGAACCTTGATTCCGATGTACGAAAAGCGGGACGGTAAAGACTACGTGCTCAAAGTCGATGAAACGGTTTATCCTGAATTACGCGAGGACATCCACAAGCAGGTCGAGACACTACTCAAGGCGTGGTGGCTAACACCAAACCAAAGACTCGAAGAGATGGGCCGGGGCATGAGTGACGACCCGTCTATGGATGACGTATGGGCTCCCACAAACCTATTGCCACTGACATCTTCGGAGGGGCTTAAATCGCTTTACCGTAAGCATGGAAAGGGCTGATATTTGGCAACTGGTTGAACGAACGCGGGCGGGTTACATGCGCGCTTTGTTGCCTGTTATAACCGATGCACTCAGAAGCCAGGTGAAGCCGGTCATTGATCGCGCAAGGTCAGGACAACTCACAAACGAACTTATCGACACATTAACACCAACCGGCCCTATATCGGAGGTAGTGCTGGAAATCTATTCAGCGGTCGGGGCTGACTTTGCTGAGAGCGTATTCGAGGGGCTGAGTGATGACAAAGCCGGAACTCCAAAGCTGGAAGTCAAACGATTTGAAAGGGATAGCTATCAACATAATGTCGAGGGCTGGCTTACCTTGAACGGTACGGAAAAAGTGGTCGCGATTACAGAAACCACAAAGAAAACCCTAAAGGCAGGGCTGGCGAAGTTCATAGAGGCGGGGGCTGACATTGACGAGATGGCGGCTTTTATTGACGCTCATGTCGCGGCAACGTATGCGGGCAGAGCACGAACAATCGCCAGGACAGAAACTATAAGCGCATCAAACTATGGAGCGATGGAGGGTGCTAACATGACCGGCCTTGACCTCAATAAAGAATGGATCTCGACATTCGATGACCGTACCCGCGAAGACCATCTCGATGTTGACGGGCAGACCGTGGATAAGGACGCGCCTTTCAGGGTTGGAGGTGAGGAACTAAGCTATCCGGCAGACTTTGTAAATGGGTCGCCAGCCAATACAATCAACTGTAGATGTACGGTTGCCTTTATCAAAAAGGTTTAATTTAGCAACGGACTATGTTATTTTCTTTAATTCACCCCAGCCGGGGCCGACCTCAACAGGCTTTTGATACTGTCAACAAATGGATAAGTAAAGCCTCCGACACTTCACAGATTGAACACATACTTTCGTTAGATAGCGATGACGCTACACTCAGTAAGTATATCGGTCTAATGCCATCAAATGTAAGGGCGATAGAAAATAACACCTGTGTAGTAAATAACACCTGTGTAGTCGAGGCCGCAAATCACGCAGCCGAAATCTCTAAAGGCAAAATCCTAATCTACCTATCCGATGACTTCGATTGCCCGGACAAGTGGGATGAGTTGATCTTCGAGAAAGTTCTGGCAAGTAAGGCAGACAAACACTGGCTCCTGAAAGTCAATGACGGCTATCAACCTTTCAAGGCAGCAGTATTAACAATTCCAATAATGAGCCGAGCGGCTTACAACGAATTAGGTTATTTCTTTAATCCTCTTTACAAATCTATGTGGGTCGATGTGGACTTGTTCTATGAGTGCAGGTCCAGGGGTTGGATTATCGAAGCGCCTGAGCTAATCTTTGAACACTTACACCCTGCCGCTGGCAAGGCCAAAACGGACGCGACATACCAACGCAGCCTGAAGAACTGGGAGCAGGGACTAAAAGCATTTATGAAACGTAAACGAGAGCAGCAATGGGTCGAGGTACGGACGAAATAAAACTATCCATACTAATACCAACGCTCGAAAGCCGGCAGACACAGTTTGATTCGCTGACTGAAAAGCTCAATGCGCTTGCGATAGACCTGCCAGTTGAGTTCTGCACAATGTGCGATAATGGGAACCTAACTATCGGAGCCAAAAGGAATAGACTTTTAGCAATGGCGGCAGGTGAATACGTGGCCTTTGTAGACGATGACGACCAGGTAAGCGATGATTATTTCGAGCAGTTATTTGACGGCATAGGCAAAGGCGTGGACTGTTGCTCATTGGTTGGGGAGATTACGGTAAACGGGAATAACCCCAAGAAGTTTATTCACTCGATCCAGTATAACGAGTATTTTGAAAACGGCTCAATTTATTACCGACCGCCTAACCACCTAAATTGTATAAAGCGCGACATTGCCAAGCGGTTTAAATTTCCTGAGACTGATTTCGGGGAAGATACTGATTGGGCCATGCAGATTTGCAACGCGGGGGTGCTCAAATACGAACACCACATAAAGGATACGATTTATTACTATAAGTATAAAACCAAGAAATGAAAGCAATCAGTTACTCCCTTTTCGGCTACGGCAAACCAAAGGCCGACAACTGCTTTTCCTTTAATAGCTATCTTGAGGGGCTGGCGGTGAATCTGCGTATCAATCGGTTGCTTTATCCTGGGTGGGATAATTACCTTGTGACTGACAAGCCAACAGCGGAGAAGTTTGCGGGGTTGTTTGCCGCGTACAACTGGGCCGATGCTTTGGAAGCAGAAGTAAAAGAAACCGCTCCACTCTGCGAGGCTATGCTTTGGCGACTACTTCCGGCTTTCGATGTTGAGGAGGACGGCATCGGGTCACATTATTCTCACTTCATCTGCCGCGACCTCGACAGCGTGGCGACCTATCGCGAGGCCCAGGCGGTACAACAGTGGGTTGACAGCGAGGCGGGCGCTCATGCAATTACCGACAGTATAAGTCATTCAATCGCAATGATGGGCGGTATGATAGGATTCACTCCTCAGTCATTTCGCGAAAGGGTCAGGGCTGAATCTTTCGAGGAGCTACTCGCAAAGTACAAACTCGACTTTAGCCGCAAGGGTAGCGACCAGGATTTTCTTAACAGGGTAGTCTATCCACGTTACGCAAAGAAAGGTGAGGAGTCAATCATTCAACACTACTTCAAGGGCTACTCTCAGACGTGGCTCCATGGTTTCACGCGCTGCGACTGTTGGCTTTATGCTGATGCGACAGGGCACAAAGGCGATTGTCCTTTAAACATCGACCTCGGCCTCGACATTGACCCGCACGATGCTAACTGTATTAGCGAGCATATCGGAGCAGCGGGGTTCAATCATTTGCAGACAATGAACTTAATCAGAAAGTATAACGACCGATTCGAGGACTTGATCGAAGCGGAGCAGGCTCACCCCGAAATATTTTCATGGTTATGGACTTAACAGGAAAGACGTTTAGGTTTGATGATGTATTCGGTGAGTCCGATTATATGAGAGATGCCCATATATCGAACCTATTCACAGGCGCGGGGGCAAAAGTAATTTGGGCTACTTCAATAGCATATCATGATTCGCAAGAAAGCATCGAGCGCATATTCCCTAAAATTTGGAATGCACACTCCGACCCGTTTATTCATTACACATTGAACGAGGCAAGGAGCCGTCTAATCCGACCGTCAGAAGTGGCAGCCGCATCTCACGGCCTCGTCCACGTAGATCATAGACTTATCCACAAAGAAGCGCAAAGGCTGTCGATAGTGCTTTCCTGTTCTTTGGTCGGTGCAAAGATGTTTGTCCCACCTTTCAACAAATGGAACAGCGACACGGAAGAGGTATGCAAGGAACACGGCATTGAGTTAGTGAAGTTCGAAGATGGGTGGTTATCAATGGAGTACAACGACTTTGACCCTGCCCATGAGCTTTACTATTTACACGCGCGGGAATGGACACTTGACAAGGTAAAGGAATGGCTAAAACAATAGCAATCCATCAGCCAAACTTCTTCCCTCACCTGGCTTTCTTTGAGAAGATGAGGCAAAGTGATATGTTTGTTATTATGACCCATTGCCAATATACGAGCGGAGGTTATCAGAACCGCTTTCGATATAATGGCAAGTGGTTTACTATGGGCGTAGACCGCGGCAAACATCTGATTAAAGACAAGTGCTTTGCTCGCTTTGGGTATAGCTGGATGAAGATCAAAAAGGCCTTACCACAGTTAAGCCAATTCGACCAGGACATCACAATGATGTTAGGCCCGACCAATACCCGGATCATTAAGAGAATAGCAAAGCTGCAAGGTATTGAAACACAGATCGAAAGCGACTACCCAACAGACATAAACTCGACAGAGCGCCTTGTGGACATCTGTACTCATTACGGGGCCAAGACCTATCTTTCAGGGCCGAGCGGGGCGAAGTATCTCGATATAGAACTTTTTCACAGGGCGGGTATTGATGTAACTTTCCAGGAGCCATCAGAATCAAAGCCGATAATAGATTTATTATGATACTTTCAGAACTTTCAGAAAAACAATTAGAGATAATGGGCGAAATGGTTGTTTTGTCTTTAGCCAACTTAGCAGCAACAGCCGAGCGACACGACAACAAAGACGGTGATGAACTAAGGGCGCTGACAGGATGGTTTATAGCCAACGGGACAAAGTACCAAGTTCAAATATCATTCACGCCAAAAGAAGGAGCGTGGATGAGAGAAGATGAGGCAGAAACGGTCAGGATAACAAATGTAACAACATTAGAAGTGGGGGGCGAAGCATGAGCATTGACGCAGTAATCCTATCAACAAACGAACATCCCTATTATGTTGATTTTTGGCCTACGGTTGCGAGGGCTTATAAAGCATTAATGCCGGAGGTAGAGGTATGTTTAGCTTACTTAGGTGAACATAGAAACATACCGCAATCATTCCTCGATGCTGGTAACGTGGTACAAGTGCCGCCTGTTTTCGATGTGCCACAATTCGCACAAGCTAAAATGGCTCGTTTCTTTATTGCTTCTCAACTTGAGGACAAAGTCTGCTATATTGATGACATCGACCTCATACCTTTAGACCGCAACTTCATCACAGATAAAACAGACAAGCGGCCCAAAGATCATTTGCTTTGTGTAGGCGGTGAGGTCTATCACAACGGAGGCACGTATCCAATTAGCCAAATGACAGCGGAGGGCTACCTGTGGAAAAAGTTTATTAACCCGTCTGGCTTATGTTGGGAGGACTTAATTCACCAATGGGCGCAAATGCCTGAGATGTTCGACCAGCACGAAAACATGATGCAGGTCAATCGCTTTGACTTGGATAAGTATTTTTCAGACGAGCGGTTCCTTAGAAAGTTGATAGCGATGAACCCTGTGGATAAGTTCGAGCTGCCTCGTGGTTATGGTAACATATTAGACGCAACCCTTGACCGTATGGAATGGAAACTCGATGAGGATAAACTAAAGGCGGGCGGCTATGTTAACGCGCATTGCAGCCGACCTCACGACCCAAGAGAAACAAAGCCTCTGATAGACTATTTGGAAAGTTTGTAATTTAGCAGCAAAGGATAGCTGATGGAGTATCAAAAGAAAATGTTTGGCGGCACACTCAAAGACGTTGATGTTAAGAGCGGAACAGTTACCGGCTATTTTGCAGGATTCGGGAATGTAGATTCTGATGGCGACATGATAACCCCTGGCGCTTTCAAGAAGTCTATCAATGAACGAGGCCCGGATGGGGTTAATAGGATCGCGCACTTATTACAGCACGACACATATCAACCATTAGCAAAGCCGCATGTTCTACAGGAGGACAGCAAAGGGCTTTACTTTGAATCTACTATTGCAGGGACAACCTACGGCAAAGATGCGCTCTTGCTATATGAGGCGGGGGTTTACAATGAGCACTCGGTCGGATTTCAGACTATCACTTCCGAGCGCATGGAGTCGGGCACTGGCATTTATTACGAACTCAGAGAAGTGAAACTTTGGGAGGGATCGACTGTAACTTGGGGCGCAAACTCCGAGACTCCTTTCATTGGATTCAAGTCAGCCGGCAAAAAACAAATCGGGGATCGTTTCGATAAATTGATTAAGGCAATTAAAATCGGAACCCTCACAGACGAAACAATTCACTCAATCGAACTTGAGATAAGACAGATAAAAGCACTACTCACTCAGGAGCCGTCCACAGACACTCTCGGAGATGATGAGCCGCTCAAGATTTTTACGAGTCGATTGAATATTCTTTAATTCATTAAAATCAATCAAATGAGCGATCAAATAAAAGACATTCAGAAGCTCGCGGACGGTATCAACCTGAAGCACAAGGAGCTCGAAGGAAAGATCGGAACTCAGGAGGAGGCTTTGAAAAAAGTCAATGCAGAGATTGAGGAAAAAGGACTAACATCCGACCTCAAATCGAAATTGACAACCATCTCCGAAGAGTACAACGATTCTTTCAAAGCGTTAAAAGACTTGCAAGCTAAACAGCAGGAGCAGGTTGACGCAATTGAAACGAAGCTGAAAAGGACTGGCCCAGGTGGGGACAAGCCTCAGAATTTCAAGCAGCATGTCCGGCACGTTGTTGATGAGAATCTCGAACAACTAACAGCCGTAGGCGAAAGGAAACAGGGTAGCGTTACTTTGAATCTGAAAGCCGATATGACTGTAGGCGCTGATTTCACAGGCGATGTTATTCGCCCTGACCTTCACGGAGGCGTTTATTCAGATCCATTGAGAGCCGAGCACATTCGCGATTTCATGAACGTGACAGCAACAACCTCAGATACTATTGATTTCATTCAGGAATCGGCGGTAAGTAATGGGACAGGAACAACAACCGAAGGAAGCGCAGCCAGTCAAACGGATTACGACTTCACTCAAACAGATGCAAGCGTACGAAAGATTAACACGTATCTAACCATTTCAAAAGAGATGATGAACGATGCACCTTTCGTAGCCAACTACATCCAATCGAGAACCATCGGACATTTGTTGAACAAAGAAGATCAACAAATCATGTACGGTACGGGCTCAGCTCCTCAGATTTCAGGTATCATTGGTGGCACTAACTACCAGGCATACACGGACATTATCAACGACAGCAACGCTCAAGAGTTTGATGTGTTGGCTCAGTTCACCACGAATGCGAGAGTTGATGAGTATGTACCTAACCTGGCATTGGTTCATCCAAATGACTACTTCCAGTTTTTAACAGCCAAAGACGGGAACGGTGCTTACATTCTGCCTAACGTATTCACAGGTGCGCCCATCGTTGTTAACGGTGCGCGGCTGATGCAATCAACGGCAGTAACCGAGCGCGATCTTTTGGTCGGTGACTTCATGATGGGAGCAACACTTGCGATCCGTGAGGATGTGACAGTGACTTTCTCGAATCAGCACAGCGACAACTTTACGAAGGGATTCGTCACAATCCTTATCGAAGAGCGTGTGGCCTTACCAATTTACCGAACGAATGCTTTCGTTTACGGTACGATTGACTCAGCCCTTGGGTTGGCAACTGGGTAAGCTGCTTTGAACATTGTCGCACATAGTCCGAATTATGTCCCTCGGTCTAATCATGGGGGAACGACAATGCTACATGATTACCTCCGGGCAATGGCTCGGAGGGGTCATGTCTGCATAGCCGTATCGGATGATGCGACAGGCGAACTGATAGACGGAGTTGTGACTGTGAAGTCCAACTCCGTTTCTTTAGTTAAACTGTGCGAAGGTGCTGATGTGATTATCGGGCAACTCGGTAAGACCGGAAAGGTTTACAATGTAGGCGCATACACAAGCACTCCGACAGTCTTTATCATTCACTCCATTCAAGCCTATTCTGTTTTACAGAACAATGCAAAGCCAATTATCTATACCTCAAACCATACGAAAAACGGATGCGAAAACATCTACCCAAACAATGACTTTGAAGTCTGCCGACCTATCGTTGATCTCGACAAATACAGGATCGAACGCGAGCCTAAATACATTACATTGGTAGGCCTTGACAACAACAAAGGCGGCTACTTTCTGCAAGAGTTGGCGGCTAAACTCCCCGATGTTCAATTCTTGGGGGTCTGTGGCGGCTATGGTAAGCAGGTAACAGGCCAGCCGGATAACGTCACTGTGATCGAACACACTACCGACATGGCAAGTATTTACGCAATGAGTAAAGCGGCTATCATACCAAGCAAAACAGAATCTTTTTGCAGGGTCGGACTCGAAGCAATGGCGGCAGGTTGTCCCGTGCTGGCTTCCGACATCGGGGCGTTACATGAATCATTTGGAGATGCGGCTTTATATTTGCCCTATGACGTTAAACAATGGGCAAGGGCGATCAATCAACTCGGCCCCGATACATTGAAACGATTAAGCGGGTTGAGCAAGAGACGAGCCAACGAAGCCGAAAAGGAATACTCAAATGATTACGATAATTTTGAGAAGTTCCTTGAGAAGCAAGTCCCAAAGAAAAAAGAGGACAAGCGAAAGCGGAAAACGAAAGAGGAGAAACTTAAACTCACAACGAAATGAGCCTAATTCAAAGAGCAGATACAACCATCCTGGCAGACCTTGCGATCACAACAGCGGCAACTGAGAACCCTGTCGCGGATTCTGATTTGAAAAGCTATGCCAAGATCAGCAACTCAACAGATGATGCTCTCATTACTATATTGGCAAATTCTGTGAGTGATTGGGTGTCTAAATACTTGGGGCGCTCGCTTGTTAACCAAACCATTACGGCCTACTTTTCGCAGTACAGCCATAAAGTTTATTTGCCTTATCCGCCTGCGGTATCCATAACAAGCGTAAAGCAAAAGAGGCTGAATAGCTCCGAAACATTTACAGCCAATTCAGATTATTACCTCATGGGAGTGCAGGACAAATGGCTCGAATTTCCAACAACGGCAACGTTGCCGGCAGGAACTTCACCAGGTGACAACGTGGGCGACTATCAATTGGAGGTCGTTTACGTGGCGGGCTATGGCACAACAGGCGAGGACGTACCCGCACAAATCCGTGAGGCATGTATGAGAATCTTTGCCAACAGTTACAAACATCGCGAGGATGATGTGATAGGGGCCGCTGTGGTCAATGTTGACCGTACCTCATACATGATGCTGCAACCATTCAGAAATATGAGAATGCTATAATGAACATCGGGGAATTTAATGAGCGCGTAACACTTCAAACCCTGACCAGTTCGGCAGATGGTCGGGGCGGGTTGACGGAAAAATCGTGGAGTTCAGGCACAGCGTATTGGGCGAAGGTGGTGCAGCTTGACGCGAAAAAGATGTTTGAGGAGGGCCGCGATTTTCAGGGCAACGCATACGAGGTTTATTTTCGGTATAATGAGTTCACGATTTCAACAAACGGCAACAGCCGACTAAACTATAATTCAATCGCTTTGAAGATTCACAGTGTTGAGAATGTGAAACAGGGAGAAAGGTTCTGGCGAATAATTGCATACGATGCTTAGATGGCAACGATTAGCGTAAATATGAACACTTCCGAAGCCATAGCGAAAATTCGCTCTTATGGCATGGCGGCTCGTGGTCGGTTAAAAGATCATGTATCGAATACCGCTTTGATTGTCGAGCGGAAGGCAAAGAAGCTATGCCCTATTGACCAAAACCGACTACGATCTTCGATACGACTGATGGATATGTCATTTGATGGGTTTGGTGCTGAGGTCGGAACAGACGTACATTACGCCCCTCATGTCGAATACGGGACAGCCGCTCACGTTATACGGGCAAAGGGTGCAGGATTGAGTAATAAGAAAGGAAGTCCTAAGAGCATAGCCGCAACAGGAGGCCCCGCTTTCTTTGGTAAGGAGGTTAACCATCCCGGCACAAGAGCGCAACCGTTTATGTTGCCAGCAGCCGAAGGCGCTCGCAATGGGTGGCTAAAAGGCATTAAAGAAATACTAAGGAACGTCAAATGAAAGACCCTGCGGACATATTACAAAAGGGCTACTTCTCCACTCTTAACGGGTCGATCACTCAGGACGGTGATGCGGTTGGGGTTTATGACCATGTCCCGGACGGTACCGTCTCCTATCCCTACATTCGGTTTGTTAATTGCATAACGGTCGATGATGGGAACAAATCCGATGACGGGGCAATTTGTACGATGACCATATCTGTCGTGTCGAAGTTTGCAAATAACTTTGGAGGCAAACTAAAGGTGAACCAAATCAGCGACAGCGTTACTCAGCTTATACGAACAAGGCCGAGCGGCTACATTGATCTAACCTCGGACGGGTTTACGATGCTCACCAGCACTTTAGAGAATGCAACCATAAACGAGTATGCGGTTGAAGGCGGGCGCATTGTTGAAAAGATTCTAACATTCAAACATATCATTGCAGAAAATTAAAAAGAACTAATTTTATCAAAACGTAAATACACAAGTCATGGCAAAATTTAATGTAACTGATTTAATCCTGAAAATTGACGGTACTGCCGTTGCACATTGCACAGAGGCAACGCTGACAATCAATCAGGACTTACCAGACGCAACTACCAAAAGTAGCGGTGGATGGGCCGAACACATTAACGGTTTACGCGATTGGGAGGTATCAGTCGCAGGGTTAACCGATTATTCCGCAAGCGGTGGGACGCAACTCGCTGACATGATTCTCAACAGAGATAATGCAGAGATTGTTTTCGGCACAACTACTTCCGGGGATGTGACCTACACAGGCACTTGCGATGCTTCCAGTTTGGAGCAAGGCGGGGGATTTGAGGAGGTCGCTTCATGGAGCGGATCACTGAAAGGAACTGGCGCAATAACCAAAGGAACGGTATAATGAAAGGCTTTGCCATGATAAGCATAGGCGGCAAAAAGCGGCCTATCAAGTTCGGGACAAATCAGACTGTTATCCTTTGTGAATTGCGGGACTGCACTATCGCGGACATTCAGCAAATGATGTCTATAGAAAAGATACAGGCCCAACAAATTACAGGTGGTGAAATCGTTGATCTTTTGTACTCTGCTCTTTTAGCAGGGGCGAGAACAAAGGACTCAGCCGAGGACTTTACCCGTCATGCCGTAGGCGACTGGATTGATGAGATGGATCAGGACGAATTGACGCGGGTCTTTTCCGTGATGGCAGCATCTCAACCCGTTGCAAAAAAAAAGGCAACCAGGGCGAAGCAGGCAGCGAACTAACCTGGGATGAAATGTTGACCCTTGCTTGTGAAGCGGGGGCAACGCCCGATGAATTTTGGCGAATGTCATGGCGGGAATATAGCTGCTTTGTCGAGGGCCACAAGGCGAAGCGTAACGATGACTGGCTGCGATGGCGCGAGCTAATGGCGGCAATGTATAACACGAGCGGCAACATGAAAAAGGGCAAACGGATGAAAGGCAAGGACTTTATTAAATTACCTGGTGACATGCTCGACTTCACTCCCAGTTCTACCTACGAACAGTTTGTCGCAGCCTGTAAACGATTCAATCTAAAACTACCGGAAGCATAGATGGCAACTGTCGCAGATTTACGGGTCGCAATTGGAGCCGATGTAGGCGACTTTGATAAGGCTATGAAGGGCGTTCAACGCTCTTTAGACCAGGCAGGTAAGAAGATGGTCAGCATGGGTAAAACTATGTCTGTCGCTCTTACCGCACCTATTGCCGCGCTTGGGGTTGCATCTGTTGCAGCATTCGACAAACAAGCAAAGGCCGAGGGTAAACTCCGGGCAGCACTACAAGCCAACGGTCGGGAGGTGGGTAAACTATTCAGCGACTATCAAACTTTTGCCCAGGAGCTACAAAAGGTTACAACCATAGGCGATGAGGCGACCTTGCAACTTTTGCAGGTAGCGGAAAGCATGGGCCTTTCAGGTGAAGCCGCCAAGACAGCAGCGAAAGAAGCTATTGCAATGGAAGCCGCGCTCGGAATCAGCGAGCAGTCAGCAATCAGATACACGGCAGCACTCGCGGCTGGCGATGCCACAATGCTAAAGCGATACCTACCCGCTTTGAGAGGCATTGAGGATCAAGCAGAAATGACAGCGAAAGCGCATGAATTGCTGGAAAACATGTTTGGCGCAGCAACCTCACAGGCTGAGGTAGGATTAGGCCCATTGAAGCAACTACAAAACCAATTCGGGGATTTAACAGAAGAAGCGGGCGCTGTGATTGCGGAGGCTTTACTCCCAATGATTGACACACTCAAGGATGTCGTAACATGGATGCAAAACCTCAGCCCTGAAGCAAAGGCTGCGGGCGTAGGTATTGCAGCAATCGGAGCGGCAGCGGGGCCGGCTCTGATGTCTATAGGTTTGATGTCGAGCGGATTCTCTACGATTGTTCCACTATTGCCAAAGATGGTGGCAGGTATTAAGTCTATTAACTTCGCATTGATCGCGACTCCCTGGGGCGCTATTGCTCTTGCCATTGGGTTAGTCGTGGGCGCTCTGTTGTCACTAAATCAAGAAGCTGCGGCAACTGTTGACGAACTCGGAAATCTAACTGCCGCAGGGGAGAGTACTATTTTCGATGCAATAGATGAGGGGGCTACTCTTTCGGGCTTTAGTGTTAAGCAATTAAACCAAGCATTAAAGGCGGCAAAGACAGACCTCAACAAAGCCACTGACGCTGTAAAGAATAACGAAGCAGCGACAGGGCCGTGGCTCGTTAAGTTGTTGGAGGAGGAGGACAGGATGCGGGCAATCATTGACCAGCTCGGTAAGGAGATAAAAGTCAGAGGTGCACTTGAAAAGAAACTCGGAGACCAAACAACAGAGGAGGATGTTTTAACGAAAGCATACAAAGATCAATTAAAGGCACTTGAAAAGCTAAATAAAGAAACAGCCGAACGCGAACCGGGCGCGACCGAAAAAGTATCCCCTGCCGGAGGTGGCGAGTCGGGTGATTTATCACCATCACCTTTAGTCGATATGTTAACAGACATACCAACGAAGACGAGCGAAGCCCTTTCCGCAATGGATCTATTCAAACAGGGTTTGTGGCGGGTAGGCGATGCGGCCCGAAGCATGGCAGACACCACGAATGAATCCTTTAATGCTGTGATGAATGGAGTGGCGAATACGGCTAATATCATTAGTGAGATGGCAGCCAATGGGTTTAGCACCACGACTGAAAAGATCGGGGCGGCATTGTCGGTTGCTACGGAGGTGGTCGGAGTGATTGGTCAAATCTACGCAGACCAGGCGGCACAGGAGGAAGAGCGGATAGATTCGCAACTCCAAAAGCAAATAGAGGCAGTCAATCAGAGCAAGCTATCAGAGGAGGCGAAACAAAAAAAGATTGTTGAGCTCACAGAAAAAGCCGAGAAGAAAAAGACCAAAGCAAGGTCAAAGGCAGCCAAACAACAAAAGGCGATAGCTATCGCCGAAGCTGTTATCAACACGGCAGCGGCTATCGTTTCAGCATTGGCGGGGCCGTGGCCTGCCTCAATAGCCTTTGCCGTTATGGCGGGTGCAATGGGCGCGGCACAGATAGCGATGATCTCATCGCAGTCAATACCCGGTTATGCTGACGGGGGCATGAATACTACGCCAGGAATGGCAATGCTGCACGGTACGAGGTCGAGTCCTGAGATTATTGTACCATCGAAAAATTTCGATCAACTAAACATGGGAGGCAAACAACAGGTTGCGGTAATGGATGTGCGTATAAGTGGGGAGGACATTATATTAGTTCAAAGAAAAGTGGGATCGCGGGGATTCTTTACCGGTACTGAGTAATGGCATACGCAGTAAAATACCGTCTAACCTTTGAGGACAACAACCTTTTAGAGTGGATTTGCAACATCTACCAAGAGGATTATGTCGGAGCCGTTACCGACATTAAAGGAACTGGAACCCCCTTAGACATAAGGCACAACGGCAAAGACCTATTCGACCCGGTCCGCCCCTCATCGGCTACGCTAAATATAATCAGCGAAACAGACGCTCAATACTCCGAGTTCTATGTCATCGAAGAAACCGAGTATTACATCGAAGTGATGCGAGATGGGGCCGCCTTTTGGTATGGGGTGTTAATGCAGGAGCAATTCGAGGAGGCATACACAGACCCGCCTTATACCGTCCGGCTTCAGTTCGCTGATTTGGGCGTATTGAAGTTCAAAAAGTATATTAACGGGGCTAACTTCTTTGAAGGGTTCGAGGAGATTATCACCATCTTGAAAGATTGCCTCGACAAACTACCGTATCAATTACCACTTACCGAGATTGTAAACAGCCTCGAAGATGACACGATGGACGCCCTGACACGCTCGTTTATTAATTCGATCTATTTAGATAGGCGGGTTTTTGTTGATTACAATAAGAAAGAGGACGACTTCGATCCCTGGTACTGCTATAAAGTTATCGAGGAGATAATGAAATCTCGTGGCCTTAATTTCTTTCAACACGAAGCGAGGTGGTATATCACAAAGGTCAAGCAACTTGAAATCGGAACAGCGCAGGGGATAAACTACACAAGCGCGCTGGGTACAACCATAGACAGCACTCCAACGATTGACGTAAGCGATTCGGTAACGGAAGATTTTGACACTGGCATAACATATCTCGACCAGTCTGTGAATATGAAGATTTCGGAAATATTTGACGAGTTGCTTTACGTTTATAGTTGGAAAAATCCGGACGCAAGCGTGGGAGAGCTTGTCAGTGATTGGGAGATGGAAAAATCATCTGGGCAAGGGTCGGCAGTATTACGGATGCAATGGTGGGCGCTTAATAACGTTACAGCGGGAACCGATGTTGATAAGGTGAATCCAGAATATGCCCCGCTGATTCATGGCTACACCCCCGACTTCGATGTTAATCACTATGTATTAGAGTTTAAAAAGGCTTTTCTACAAGCCAATCGGTTTGTAGATACCTCGAAATATATTAGCCCGATTGAGGGTATCAGTAACCCCTGGACATTTAATAACCTATACTGGACTGCTAACGATAAGGCGTTACTGAGTTTTAAGATGCGGGTCATAACAAAAGACGATTCCTCTGGCGGGGCGATTGGGATTCAGCCTTATATCGTGACGTGGCGTATGATTCTAAAGATTATAGGGACATCAAATACGTACTACCTGAAATACACACAAAGCGGGGGTGGCGCTTATACATGGGAAACAACATCAGAGGCGTTCACTTTCGTAATGTCTCGCACCGTTGACGAGGCGGATTTGTGGTATCTCCCGCTTGGATCAACAGACCAACAGGTCGAGTGGTGGTATGACATGCAAGCCAAGATACCCCCGCCACCTGTCGAGGATGAATATGACGTACAGTTACGATGCAGGATACCCACAACTGGAGCATTCACATCGGGCGGGGCAACGTGGGACGTAGAGAAAATAGAACTATGGAATCTGTCTATCGTATTTATGCCAAGTGCGAAGCTATACAGCGAAGAAGTCCGGGAGATTATCAACATCGGGGGCGAGCGCGAACGGATTAAAAAGATCGAGGTCAAACTCGGAGACGGGCCTCATGTGGCTTTGCGAACATCTTTTAAGGTGATTAACGGATCGTCTAATTATGAGGCGACCGATGAGTGGTTTACCAGGGGATCGGGGATAACAGAAAAAGGGGCTGTCCATTTTCTGCTAAATCCTTACGGCACCTACCTGGGACAGGCGCGCCAGTTACTGAGCGGATCGTTCACGACACAGCAAAGCGATGGACTGCCTTTTTACCGGTCATTGGTATTCAATGACGGCAAGGCTTATGTGCAGGTGGCTTGTGGGTATAACGTAAAGGCTGCCGTTTGGAATTTAGAACTTGAGCAGGTAATTACGCGCTCATGGACACCCTCGGAAGTTGTTCTCGATTCGGGAATAATTAACGGTTTGCTCGGTGTTGGCGGGGGAACCATTGATAACATAGGGCACATTAATCATGTCACAGGACTAAGCAATACAGGTACGATCCCAAGCGGGACAAATCACGGGAACTTATTCGGGCTGTCACCTGAAGGAGGCACAATTGAGCTGATTGATGACGAATACTTCCATAATGAAAATCACACCAACTTCCCAGGAGGATAAAAAAACACCGCCCAAAAAACTATCCCAGTCAAAAAAGGCGGTGCTAAAACATGATATGAATACCGAGTACCCCTACTCGGAAAGATGGTTCTAAAATAACTAATTTTAAACTATGGCCCTGGAACACCTCATAACGTTCAACAAAAATGACGCAACAGCCGTTAAGGATTTCAGCGGCAACGCCCGACATGCTGAGACGGTGACGGACCTCACCATCGGATCGGGTGAAAATGTAGGCAAGGCTGGCGACTTTGACGGGTCAACTGCGGAGGTGGATTTTGGGAACATCCTTGACCTCGGAGGCTCGGCTGATGACCTCACCGTCTTTTGCAAATTCAAGTACGACACCAACGCAGGCACAAAATATTTGTGTGATAAAGACAATCATTTCAGGTTGAGCCTGGTGAGTGGTGCGGGGTTGCCCACTGCGCGGTTTGAGGTTTATATTGGGGCCGCGTGGAAAACAGTCACAGGAGCCACAGGATTAACCGCAGCGACTTGGTACGAGGTCGCAGGGTGGTACGATGGAACTGATTTAAAAGTCTATGTAAACGGCTCAGAAGATGCCACAACAGCACAGGCCGGGAATGTAGATGCAAGCAGTTCAGACTTTTTTATAGGATCATCAGGAGCCGCTGATTTTATAGACGCTCAGATTGAAACGCTTGCAGTTTATAGCGACTCACTTTCCACCGATGCGATCACAGCTTTGTCTAATGTGCCAGAAGGATTAAAGATGGAATTCTCAGCAGTTCACAACCTTGAGACGGGCGACCTTGTTAGCGATGACATGATCGGGCTAACAAAAAAAGCAATGTGTGTTTGGAAAGAATCCACAACAGTTGTCTATGTATGGCCTATATCTGCTGCCAAATTCTTTATCGGGGAGGCTCCTGTTCAATGCGGCCACATTTGGGACACCGCCAGGCAGAACGTCTGCCTATTCAATAACAACAGCCGCGACCCTGAGATGGTTATCCGCGATGGTATTGCTCAATTCGCAGACCTGACAGCGACCTCGACATTGCGGCAAAAGTTCACAAAGGACGGCACGACAACACATTGGGCCGAGCATAACAATATTTTAATCAACCAAGTATTCAGCTAATGGCAACGACAGTTTCAAAAGTAGTTTTAAGCGGAGGCGCAGACGGGAAAGGCGTATTGATCGCAGCAACAGCAACATTAGGAACCACTATACATACAGCACACGCAACGGCAGAGGATGAGATATGGCTTTACGTTTATAACAACGATACAGCAGACCATACGATTAGTATAGAGTTTGGCGAAGCCACTACCACCATGATATTAAAGAAAACCATTTCTTCTCAATCAACGGAAACGGGGGCGGTGCTTGTTATCCCTGGTTGGATTCTTACAGGCTCATTAGTTTTAACCGCCTTCGCTGATGCTGCTAATAAGCTCGTTGTGAATGGTTACGTAAACCGGATAACTCAATGATCCATAATGTAAAAAGATCGCTCGTAGTGCCAAAGGTGAAAGACTGGTTACCACTTGGGCCGGGCGCGGCAGCAGGATTTACCAACACCCTATCCACAGACTTCGATGGTGTAGATGAATACGCGAAAGCAAATACCTCAGCAATACACGAGATCAACGGCACGAACTTTTCATTGTCTGCGTGGATCAAGATGGATGACACCATAGGTACGCAGCAGGTTTTAGGTAAGGGAACTATTGGAGGCGGTCACGAAGGGTATTCAATTTACTGTTTAGGAGCTACATTCGGCAGCCAGCTTAGAGATACTACCAACAGCGTAACAACAGCGGGAGGGGATACAACTATTTCAACAGCTACATGGTATCATTTAGTTGCAACGGTGGAATGGGGGTCAGCTACTGGGCATAGGCTGTACTTGAACGGTACGGCAGAATCCACCACGGCAAGCACAATACCTCTAAACGGTGATTTACGTGGCCCTTCGATCTTCTCAATCGGTGCCAAGTTTTTATCATCTGGCAGTCTGTTCGCGAATTGTAATGTTGATGAAGTAACTTTTTGGAGTACAGACCTATCAGCGGCAGAGGTGACGGAGTTGTATAATTCGGGGACACCGGAAGACCCCACTACGCATTCGCAAGATGCTAACCTTGTAGCGATTTATAGGATGGGGGATGGTGACACGCACCCCACTATATCAGACAACGAAGCGAGCGCAGATTTAACCCTTATCAATTCAGAGTCGGGTGACTTTGTATCAGATGTACCATAATGGCAGGCAGCAAACATAGCGAATATTGGTATTTCATTCTACCATCAACTACAACTCCAAAAAGCAGTTGGCTCAACATTGCGCAGGAGGATGATATTGGCAGTGTGCGGTATAGCTTGGATGGCGCGCAGTACATTATCAAAGCACTCAAAGCCAATGTTTCACCACAGATGGCCGCATTTTTAGGAGCATCAACCTATCATCAATGTATGCAGCACATAAAATATTTCGATCCTGAAAACTGGATAGATCCGCCAGCCGATGGATTAGAAGGAGATCCGCCAGTAATAGAAGAAAAACGCAAATAAATATAACCGAAACGATATAAACGGGATAATGGACAAACTAAATATAACGGTAAAGGATATGATTGGCCTGATAACGATTGTGGTGGGGATTGTGGCAAATTATTACATCGTTGCGAACCAAGTGAGCAACAACGAAGCAAGGCTCAACGAGTTAACCCGAAAGATTGAACACCTTGAAGTAAAAGATGGCGAGCAGGATTTAATTCAGAATACATTGATTAATGACGTTAAACACATTAAGGAGCAAACGAATCAGATTTATCAGATCGTTGTGCTTAACAGTCTTGGTGGTTAGTGCAAGCGGACAGTCAATGCCCACTTGCCCGAAGCGCGGGTATAACATAGACAGCCTACGAACAGAGTTAGACAGTGTGTGTGTTAAGCAGCAGATGATATTGCAGGTGCTGAAAAAAGATACACTATGACAGGACATCTAATAAGGCTATCCAATGAAGTACAGCAGACACTTGGCAAGCTGTACATCTTCGATGGTGTTGAAGAGCGGTACAGTTGCTACACTATGGAACTACCCGACTTGGGCAACGTGCGAAGGGTTAGCTGTATTCCTGTTGGAACGTACAAGGTAGTGAAGCGAACCAGTCAGAAGTACGGGAATCATTTTCATGTGTTGGATGTACCCAACCGTGACTACATCCTGATTCACTTTGGCAATTATAGCCGCGATACGTTAGGCTGTATCCTCCCGGGCAAAACCTGCACAGACATTGATGGTGATGGGTTGCGTGATGTGACGAGCAGTAAAACAACCATGCGCTACCTATACGGGCTATTAACTAAAGAATGGACACTAAACATATCATGAGATGAAACATATACTAACACTCACAGCACTTGCATTGCTAACCCTTACAGGCTTCACGCAAACGCTAACACTTGCACCTACTATTAACGGGCCGTGCGCTCCTGGTGGTGTTGTGCCTCTGTACAGTGTCAACAACATTGCAACCTATCCGGCTGTGTGTGTCGATGATCAGGATACGTGGTGTGGTATAATCCTGAAGTGTGCCAACGCTCATGTGAAGTTCAGGTACAACCAAACGTATGTGTTACCCTACTTCGGAGCAGTTGAAATTAGCCGTTGGTTTCTTGTGCCACATACGGCAGGACATGCAACGGAGTTGTTCATCTACGTAGATCATCAGGGGATTAGGCACACTGCGCCTTTGTCGTTCTATGTGGAGTAGTTAGAAACAAAATGTAATACAATATGAGTTTTTGGAAACAAATAGGACAAGCATTAGGCGGTTCAGTTGGTGAGGTGGGCAGTAAGTTAATGGATGGAGTAGGGCAGTTTGTTACTTCACCTGAAGAACGTGCAGCACTACGCGAGCACATGACAGCAACGCTGTTAGAGTTCAACAGCAAGTATCAACAGGAGATCAGTGAACGACATGCTAATGACATGAAGTCTGATAGTTGGTTGAGCAAGAACATACGGCCCGCTTCATTGGCGTTCTTGTTGGGTGTTGTCGCTGTGTTGTCTGTTACCGATGGCAACATAGGGCAGTTTACGATTAACGAATCCTACATTTCGTTATACCAACAACTGCTCATGTTGGCCTTTGCTTTCTATTTCGGTGGCAGATCAGTTGAGAAGTTGGCAGCAATAGGAAAGGATGTTATAGGGGACAGGCAGAAGCGAAGACGAAAGAAAGACAGTGATACGATATAGAACGAAAATATTCGATTATGATACGACCTCGACTGCCGGAGCATCTAACACCATACATTGACCACCTTAAACAGCTAACACCTGAAGCGGTGGCTAAGTTGTTTGGGGCTACCGCACAAGTACCCGCACAAGTTACAGAGCAAGTAACACGCCCGATGCCAAGAATAGATCAGCCAATTCTGGATGAAGACCTGCTGCAATCGGATGATATAGACCTGTACGAACTTGATGCCGGTGAAGTCAATGTTAGACCTGCGGAACTGATTCCAGGCAAGCACAGAACGCTTATCATATCTGATATTCACATTCCATACCATGACAAAGCAGCATTATCTATTGCCCTACGCGAAGCACTGAAACAAGGTGTTGATACTATCATTCTAAATGGTGACGTTGTAGATTTCTACCAGGTCAGCCGATGGGATCGCACACCCGACAAGGCAACTATTCAG
>Ga0080013_1001691_pt1 | contig 28337 bp, 38 predicted proteins | sample ETNvirenome_6_85_FD_69236 | JGI IMG/M metagenome (GOLD analysis project Ga0080013, IMG submission 69236) | Marine viral communities from the Pacific Ocean - ETNP_6_85 (SPADES assembly) (version 2) | ecosystem: Environmental > Aquatic > Marine > Oceanic | place: Pacific Ocean | collected 2013-06-19 | reverse complement strand
GAGGTACAAGATGAACCTACTGAAGAAGATACTAAAGAAAATGAAACTACTACGAAAGACGAGCCTGAGCAGAAAGAAAGCTCATCAGAGGTTGCTAAAAATGAAGATAGCGAAGAAGATATGGAAGAATCAGAGGATAAGGATCAAGACGAGGTAAAAAAAGAAGAGAGTAAAAAAGAAGTCGCTGCTAAGAAAATATTAAAGAAGATGGGTGATAAGGGTAGATATGATTCTGCAAATCAGTTAAAAACATTAATTGTCATGCAAGTATTAGGTAACTCTAAGTCTTTCTTTGAAGCACAACAAAGTTTAAATGACATAGAAGGGTTTTTTACAGACACTGTAATACCTGATGCTGAACTGACAACTAATAACATAGCACAATACTTTCTATTCGCAGGAAGTGATGGACTTATGGATGAAATGATAATGCAACAATGGCAGAAGTAAATATAGGAGGCATAACTTTCAAGGGCGGAAAAATGCTTGCAGTGATACTAGCATTGAGTAGCACTGTTGGTGTTTTGTATGGCGGTTTTGAAATGTTTAAGAAATTTCAAGATATGTCTGCGCAGATTGAGTCTTATGTTGCTCCTGACCTTTCAGAGTTTGATAAGACTATTGCTTTAACTAAAGAAGAAATGTCAAGCAAGACAGAACTCATACAAACAGAAGTTGAAATGATAATGCAAGAGATGGAAATGATGATGTCGGAAATCCGCTTAGTAAGTGATGTAGCAAACGAACTCAAAAATGACCTTCGGCAAGATGTAAGAAGAGTAGAGAAAATTGTTAATGATGTAGAACAGCAAGTAAAAGAAGATTCTAGAGAAAATGCAGGAGATTTAAAAATTGCCATAGATACTATGGAAGAAGATATGAAAGATTTAAAAGATAAGTTAGAAGAGAAAATGACAGAACTACAAGAGAGTATAGACAAGCAAATAAAGCTAACTCTTGAAAACCCTCTTAACCAAATGAAACAATGAAAATATCAGATAACACAGCGATCAGTATGCCTATGAGAAACCTAATTGGCCTGATCATGGCCATAGGGATTGGTATCTTCGCCTACAGTGATTTGACACAAAGGCTTACCCAACTTGAGACTGCAAGACAATTAATGGAAGCCGATTTGTTAAAAAAAGCTGAGCAGGTACCTGTAAATCAGGAATTATTCATGTTGGTGGAGTTCCTAGCAGGGCAGAATGAGGTCATGGAAAAAGAAATACAATCTATTGAATCAAATAATATAAATATAGACTTTTTAAAAACACAGGTTGAAAAACTACAAAGAGATGTTGAACAGGTAAAAGATAAGGTAAGACAAAATGGTGGTTGAGACAATATTCGCAATGATGATGATAGTAAACGGGTCTATGGATGGGTTTATGAAGACAGACGGTTTATCACATTGCCTTAAAGTTAAGAGAGAAAGTGAGCGCAACTTATCGGACAGCAGATCAAATGTTATTCGATATGAATGTGGTCGAGTAGTGGCAGAATTAGAGCCAGACTCAGAGGGTGTGCTTAAAATAAAAAAGATCATAGAACGTAAGTAATGGAACCAGTAACTATAGCATATGTTATTTTTGGAACTTTATGGGTTATGGGAGCAATTACTTACTTATAAAATATGGCGACAAAACTACCTAACAACCAATACTTTACACCAGTCAAAAAAAGGACTAGCATAGGGAATTCTTCACGCACGAGGCCGAAGAATAAAAACAAAAGACGTCAATACGTTAAATATAGAGGTCAAGGTCATGGGTAAATTATGTCCTAGAGGTAAAGCAGCGGCGAAAAGAAAATTTAAAGTTTATCCTTCTGCTTACGCTAACATGTATGCAAGTGCCGTTTGTTCTGGAAAAGTTACACCAGGTGGAAAGAAAAAGAAAAAAGCTGCTGGAGGCATGATTGAATCGAACAGACTTTCACAAAAGAGAAAAAAAGTTTCTCACCTTAATAAAGGTGGTATTGCGAGAGGATGTGGTGCGGTTGCAGAAAACAAACGTAAAAAAACAACAATCACTTAATGTCAAAGAAAGGATTAAGAGCATGGGTCAAAGAGAAATGGGTGGATATTGGAGCTCCGAAGAAAGACGGAAAATATCAACCTTGTGGCAGAAAAAAAGGGAGCAAAAGGAAGTATCCAAAATGCGTCCCACTTGCAAAAGCCACACGGATGACAAAGTCGCAAAAGGCGAGTGCTGTCAAACGAAAAAGAGCAGCGGGTAATCCAGGCGGTAAACCGACAAATGTAAAAACATTTGCAGCAACTGGAGGTTATATTTCAAAAGAAAGAAGAGCGGGAGCAGCCGTAAAAGGCTTTGATTTTAAAGGTGTATTCTAAAAAAGAAATAGAAAACGACGTACGTAAGTGGTCAGAACACTTTCTTGAAATACCTAATAAACATTTAGGAGGGTTTCCAGCTTGTCCTTTTGCAAAAAAATCATGGAATGATAATAAAGTAGTCGTAGAAGTTAAACGAAAATATAAACAATATAAAGCAGAATTAAATGCGCATATAAGACAATTAGATTTTAAAGTTCACGAAATATTAATATTTTGTGATCCGTATTTTAATTACTCGCTTGATGAGTTTCAAACTACCATTGATGACTACAATGATTGGTATAATAAAAAAGATATATTTTTTATGGGTTTTCATCCAAAAAACCCAGCTAATGAAGAAGAACAAGAGTTTTTAGTAACCCCTACTGGAGAGATGCCTCAAGTAGAAAGTGACCTAGCCTATTCTATGATGTTAATACAAAAGTTCTCGCAATTACAGGAAGCTTCTGATAAACTACATAAATCTGGTTACTATAAGTTGTGGCCTAGAGGGTACTATCAAGACGTTGTAGTATCAAGACAAAAAACCTATAAACGAATATTCGGAGGTCAAAATGATGGGTAAAAAGAAACAAGCAATGAAAAGAGGCGGAAAGCCAGTTGTCAAAAAACGCGGTGGCGGTATGATGGAGATGATGGGCGGAGGTTCTGCTATGAAAGGCAAAAAGAAAAAAGTTGTCAAAAAACGCGGTGGTGGCCTAATGGGTGCTAAAAAGAAAAAAGCAAAAAAATAGATGCCAACTTACGGATCAACAGCAACCTTCGATCTGTCTATAGATGATATAGCAGAAGAAGCTTTTGAACGTTGCGGTTTACAAGTTCGTAGTGGATACGACTTAAAGACCGCACGACGTTCTCTTAATCTTATGTTAGCTGAATGGGCTAACAGAGGATTAAACCTTTGGACAATTCAAAAACAAGAAAAGTCTTTAGCTGCAACTACAACATCTTTAACAGGCACAAGTTTATTTGGAAGCTCTGCAGATGATTCTCAACAAATAATAGATATTACCGATGTCGTGATTCGCGATTCAAGTAACAATGAATATTCAACAACATCAATTAGTCGTTCTACTTATTTAAATTACACTGTTAAAACAACCAGCGGACGACCAAGTCAATACTACTTTGAGCGTACGATAAACCCAACGCTATTTCTATATCCTGCAGCCGATACAACGTACACTCTAGTATATTATGCTCTTGTTCGGATGAAGGACTCGGGCTCTTACACAAATAATGCTGAGATTCCTTTTCGATTTCTTCCATGTTTAACTGCTGGATTAGCTTATTACATAGCTATGAAAAAAGCGCCAGATAGAATTCAATTATTAAAACAAATTTATGAAGATGAGTTTCAAAGAGCAGCTGATCAAGATGGCGAAAGAACAAGTTTATTTTTAACACCTAAAGTTTATTTACCGAGTTCTTAATGGGAAAGTATGCATCTGGTAAGTTTGCAAAACGAATATCAGATAGATCTGGTATGGCGTTTCCCTATAATGAAATGGTACAAGAATGGAATGGCTCATGGGTGCATACAAGTGAGTATGAACCAAAACAACCACAACTAGAACCATTACCAATAGTAACAGATCCTCAGTCTTTACAACACGCAAGAGCACAAATAGCTGACTCAAGAGTTTTTGTTGGTCAAGATGGGGTAACAGTAAATGATTTTCAAACACTTAACATGTCAGTGACTAATTTTTATGCAAACGGCGTATCTTACGCTTCTACACAAAAAAGCATGATGCCTTTAAGTCTTCAACGACCAAATAAACCTACCTTATTGCATAGCTCGACAGGAAATGTTACAGTGAGCACATCATGACCGATTATTCTGATTTAACCGATAATGTAAGAAATTATACTGAAACAAGCACTTCTGTGCTTTCAAATACCATTATTCAACCTTTTATTGAATCAGTTGAAGATAAGTTAAGAAGAACAGTAGATTTAAACTACTATAGAAAATATGATACGGCTACTTTAACTGTAAATAATCCCTTTTTACCTCTCCCCTCTGATTGGGAGGCAACGAGATATGTTCAGTTAATAGATGGTTCTGATGACAGAACTTTCTTGATACAAAAAGATATTTCGTTTATGAATGAATACGCAGTAGATAGAACGTCTGCTGGAGCTGCAACGCCAAAATATTATGCGATGTGGGACCAGGATACACACTATCTAGCGCCAACCCCGAACGCTGCATTAACTGTAGAGCTCGCATACACGTACAAGCCGACTGGCTTATCAAGTACGACTACGTCTACTTGGGTAAGTCAAAACGCGCCAAACGTGCTTTTGTATGGTTGTATTTTAGAAGCACTTGGATACTTGAAAGGTCCAGCAGATATGATACAATACTACGATAAAATGTATAATCAGTCTTTACAAGCACTTGCCACATATGAGATGGGGCGTGATCGTAGAGACGAATTTCGGGACGGCGTTATTCGTATCCCTCTCGAATCAAGGAACCCATAGGAGATTATTATGGCAATTACTCAAGCTGTATGCAACAGTTTTAAAGTGGAGATCCTGAAAGGCCTACACAACTTTACGGCAACGACAGGGAACGCTTTTAAATTAGCATTATACGACAACGAGGCGACTTTAAGCAAATCAACAACTGCATTTCAACAAACTGACGAAGTGGGTGCATCAGGCACTTACGCTGAAGGTGGAGGAGCATTAACTTCGGTTACTCCTACTTTATCTACAGACACTGCTGTTTGTGACTTCAGTGATGTTTCATTCACAAGTGCAACTATTTCAGCACAAGCTGCTGTAATTTATAATAGTTCAACTGTATCTGGTTTGACTACCAATGCGTCCGTTTGTGTATTAGATTTTGGTGCAGTAAAAACTTCGACTTCAGGAACATTTACAATTACGTTCCCTGCTGCTGAAGCTACTGCTGCAATTTTAAGGATCGCATAAGGAGATAAATTATGGCCTCTCTTCAAGGATGGGGCCGACAGACCTGGAGTTCGGGTGCTTGGGATCAACAAGCACCTGTAGACGCTACAGGTAGTGGTCTCACTTCTACAGTTGGAACTGTATCGCTTTCTACAACAAATATATTTAGCGTAACAGGAAACCAACTTACATCTAGTATTGGCGACGCTACTCAGGCATCTGAGTATGCAGCGACTGGTAATGCGGTAACAACATCGTTAGGCACAATGCCTAATCCAACGATTGTTGATAACCAATTATTAACTGGATGGAACAGAGGTGTAGGCACATCAGTACCACTAGGATGGAACGCAGCATCTTGGGGTAATGGCGATTTTATTTTAACTACAAGCAACGGATTATCTGGTTCTTCAATGACTTCTTCTCTTGGAGAAGAATCACCAATAATTAGTGTGGACTTTACACCTACTGGACTAGGTACCACTTCATCTGTAGGAACGGCTGTAGCAACAGGTGTTGCAGTTGCAACTCCTTCAGGTAATGTTATTACATCATCTTTAGGTACAGAGACTGTAACTGGATCTTCAACACATACTCTTACTGGCATAGGATTAACTTCGCAAATAGGAGATGAAGATGCTCAAGGTGTTCGTCAATCAGGTTGGAACCGTGGAGCAAACCAAGTTACGGGTGAATTAATTGGTTGGGGTGATAACCTTTGGGGCACTTTAACAACCTCTTATGCTTTAACAGGAGCTCAAGCAACTACAGCAACTACAGCTCCTGCAATTAATACAGACTTTAATATTACTGTTACTGGTGTTGGCTTAACTGGTTCAACTGGTGTAATTGGTGGCTTTGCTCAAGCCACTGGCGTTTCAGCCACTTCATCAATAGGAACATTCTCTATATCAGGAGATTCAACATTAACTATTGTTGCTGCTAGTGAACCTGAAATGGATATTTTAACAGGAACCGCAGTTGTTGAAATTGGTAAAACAGCTTTCCCATCAGGAAATGCTATTGGTGCAAGTCTTGGTTCTTTAACTGTAACTGGTACTGGTGTAATTTCTCCAACAGGTGTTAATTTAACTGGTAGTATAGGAACTGAAGCAGTATCTACTGATGTCAATGTTGTAGGTGTAGGTGGATTTGTTACAAAAACTGTAACTGTTGTAAGTACAGCAAGTGGAAATAAATATTTTATTGATGGTGTTCAACAAGAAACTTTAGAGTTAGCTGAAGGAAACACATATAAATTTGATCAATCTGATTCAAGTAATGGTGGACATCCTTTCCGCTTTAGTGAGACTTCAGACGGTTCTCATGGGGGTGGATCAGAATATACAACTGGTGTAACAACAAATGGAACACCAGGTAGTGCAGGAGCTTATACTCAAATAACCGTAGCTTCTAGTGCACCAACTCTTTATTACTATTGTACTCAACATTCAGGCATGGGTGGTCAAGCTAATACTCCTGCTTCTGATAACAATCAATTTACTGCAAACGGGGCAACCAGTAGTGCAGGATCTGCTACAATTAGTGGCGGAGCAACTGTTTCAGCAAGTGGAAATGCATTAACTTCATCACTAGGTGAAGAAACACAAGAAACTAGCTATGAAGCGCCTAGCGTTCAATTAGTTGCTGATCGTGGTAATCCTACTATTAATATAAGTGTAGACTTTACTCCTACTGGAGTTTCTGCTACAAGTACAACTGGAACTTTACAAGGAACCTTCTGGAACCAAGTAGATGACTCAAACAGCGCGATAAGTTGGACGGAAGTTCATAAAGCTGCATAAAAGTTTTGACAAACTTTATTTTAACTAATAATAATTATATAGGAGATTAAATGAGTTCAACATATTCAACAAGTTTGAGAATAGAGCTTCAAGCTACTGGTGCAAATTCAGGAACTTGGGGAACTATTACGAACAACAACTTTTCGCAGTCTTTAGAATTTGCAATAGCTGGAGTAACTAATGTTGCATGTGGAGATGCGGCTGTAACCACACTAACAAATGCTGATGGTCCACAATCACAAGCAAATAACCAAGCAAGAAATGCTCATATAAGACTTACGGGTGCACACGGTGCAGTAAGAATAGCACAATTCCCAGCTACCCAAAAAATTTACTTAATTACTAATGCAACTACTGATTCAGGATCTTCAGGACCTTACGCAATGACTTGTAGATTAGGTGCTTCAGGAAACACTTTATCTATTGCAAATGGAGCTACTAGACTTGTATCTACAGATGGTACTAACTGGTACGATATTTTTTCTGCTGGTGGAATTTATGGTGGTGGTTTCTTAGCTGATAGCGCGGTAGATGTTAACGGTAAAGATTTAGTATTAGACGCAGACGGTGATACTAAGATTATTAATTCGACTGATGATAGAATTGAATTTTCTATTGCAGGCACAGGTGTAGGTAACTTTACAAACTCCTCTAGTGATTTTGTAATTACTTCAGGTGTACAAGATAAAGATATTATATTTAAAGGAGATGACAATGGAGGTGCTATTACTGCACTAACAATGGACATGTCTGAAGCAGGCGCAGCAGAATTTAATTCAACTGTAACTGCTACTCAAGGTATTTTCACAGCAGGGGCACAAGTTAAAAATGGTGCTACAAGCGCAGGCTTTATAGAGTTTTTTGAAGACTCTGATAATGGCACAAACAAGGCTACTTTAATAGGTCCTGCTGCAACAGCTGATGTAACAATCACAATGCCAGCACAAACAGGAACAATGGTTGTTTCAAACACAACTGCTGGTAATGATGTAAGGTTAGATTCTTTTGGTGTTGGAACAGACGCTTCAGGAACAACAGGTGAAATTAGAGCAACAAATGATGTAACTGCTTTTTATTCTTCTGATGTTTCACTTAAAGAAAACATTGTTAACATTCCTTCACCAATGGATTTAGTTTCAAAATTAAACGGTGTTCTATTTGATTGGAAAAAAGATTACATAGATCAAAGAGGCGGAGAAGATGGTTATTTTGTTCGCAAAAAAGATGTTGGAGTTCTTGCACAAGATGTAGAAAAAGTCTTACCTGAAATAGTAGGAACAAGAGATGATGGAATTAAAGCTGTTAAATATGATCGTTTAACTTCTTTATTAATTGAATGTGTAAAAGACTTGCAAGGACAAATAGATAAACTAAAAAGGAGTTAATAATGCCTACTCCCAGTGCACCTAATGCAATATCACTATCAGACGTAAACGACGAACTAGGTAATTCATCAACTGCTCAAATTAATATGAGTGCTGCAGCAGTTAGAAGTTTAGCAGGAATCGGTTCTGCACCCGCAGTAATAACAATGGACGATCTTAGAGGCGTATCTGCCGAATATGACATAGATTATTTATCAGTTGCAGGTGGTGGATCTGGTGGAACAGCTGAAGGATATACAAATGGTACAACAGGTGGTTCTGGAGCAGGTGGCATGCTTACAGGAACATTTACAGGAATTACCAGTGGAGGAACTCTTACAGTCACCGTTGGTGGCGGAGGAGCTGCAAGATCTGGTGGACAAAGCGATGGAAACGCTGGATCAAATTCTGGAATAGCTTCACCTTTAATCACAAACGTTACTTCTATTGGTGGCGGATATGGAGGTGGCGGTGGAAGTGATGACCCTGGTGGTGTTGGTGGTTCTGGTGGGGCAGCTTCAAGCTATCCTGGACCAGGAAATGCTGGTGCTGCTGGTACATCTGGTCAAGGCAATTCTGGTGGAACATCAAATACAGACAACAACCGTGGCTCTGGTGGTGGCGGTGGAAAAGGCAATCCTGGAGGAAACTCATCAGGTCACTCTACCCCAGGTGGCGGTGGCGCTGGAGGATCAAGCAGTATACAAGGCTCTCCTGCTACTTTTGCAGGTGGCGGTGGAGGTGGCGGCTCTAGTAGTAATAATGGTGGTTCTGGTGGTTCTGGCGGGGGAGGTACTGGTGGAAAAACTAATACTGGACAATCAGGAACTGCAAACACAGGCGGCGGTGGCGGCGGTGCTGGAAACAATGCTGGTGACACATCAGGTGCTGGTGGTTCTGGCGTTGTAATTTTAAGTGTGCCTACAGATAATTATTCAGGAACAACAACAGGTTCTCCAACAGTAACAACAAGTGGAACTAATACCATTATTAAATTTACTGGTTCAGGAACCTTAACAACTTAGGATTATGTATGGCTCATTTTGCACAACTAGACGATAACAATATTGTAACAGGAGTTTTTGTTGTTAATAACGATGTTATTACTGATGAAAACGGCGATGAACAAGAATCTCTTGGTCAAGCTTTTTTTCAAAACCATCATGGCGATACTAAAACATATTTAAAATGTTCATATAACACAATGAGAAATAAGTATTGGGATGATATAGTTAATAGAGTTGAGGGAGATCAAAGTAAAAAATTAAGAGGTAATTATCCGAGTATTGGATACACATATGATCCAACGGCAGATGTTTTTTATGAACCTAAACCTTTTCCTTCTTGGGTTTTAGACACGACAACTTATACGTGGAAAGCTCCTACTGATCAACCAGCAGGTAATCCTAGCGATACTTTTGATTGGAAATGGGATGAATCATCAACAAGTTGGGTAAAACACCCTCCTGAGTAAATTAAAACCAATTAAAATTAATCACTCCTCTTACTTGTGAATCTGTATGTGTAGATCCTGCGTGTAAAACTTTTGTTGGAAAAATAACTATTCTGTTTTCTACACAATCAACTTTCTTGTTATTTTCAAAAACAGACGGACCATTTGTTGTATTTAAAAAATATATAGCTGTCTTCATTTGATTTAAACTTAAATCATCATCATAATCTTGATGTAGACCGTAAGGTTTTATTTCAGTTTCTTTTATAGTTAAATTTGCTTTAACTCTTTTTATAGCGTTTGGTTGTAAAATTTTAAAGAAAGGAAGTAAGTTATTATAGTAAGCACTGTTTGGAATAAAGTCATAATAAAACATATGAGTAAATTGCGTAACACCATCATCTATAACTTTATTGTAATTTAAAAACCAAGGGAATTCACTTTTGTTTAGTAATATGTCTTGCAAATTTTTAAATATTTTTTTGTCTAAAAAATTATCTATTACTCTTATTTCGTCGTGTTTCATTACTTCAATATCAAACATTAAAATACCCACGATATATAAGTGTAACGAGTTCCTTTGGTAACAGGTTCTACTTTATGAGGAAACATAAAAGAAGAAGGAAAGATTAAGACCTGACCTGCTTTTATTTTATATTCTTTTTTATCAAACATAATAAATTCTCCGCCTTCATAATTATTATTTAAAGAACCTAAAACACTTAAAAAAGGAACACCTTTTCTTTTACCATCAAAGATAGAATGAATATGATCACAATGAAAAGCCATTTTTTTATTTTTTTTATATCTGTTAAATCTTATACCAGTATATGCGTGCCACTGACTAAACCACGGTGTATCTATTTCTTTTAAATATTTTTGCAAAGAAAACCATATGTTTTTCATAATTGTATTTTTTTCTTCTCCTAAAGATTGTCCGTAAGATAAAACAGACAATTCATCTTTACCTGATCTCGTTTCTACTTCTTTTAATGATGGATGATAAAAAGTATGTTGTTGCCAATCCTTACTTTTATTAATATTTTTTATACAACTTTTACAAATACTTTCATCAATAACGTCATATGTTTTTACAAACTGATATAAAAATTTATTATTGTAATTAATCATAGTATTAATTCTGTAAGACTTTTTGTATCACCTAGTGTTCCTTTTATGTATGTATTAAAAGCCAAACTTATTCTTTCATTATTATCTTTTTTTGTTTTTACACTATGAGGAGTAGTAGAAGGAAAGAGTATTAACATTCCTGTTTTTATTTTATAGTTCCACTGAGCAGAATTAAAAAGACCGTAGGTATGAGGATTCATTAATATATTTTCTAATGGTTGTCTTTTTTCCAATATAATACTATCAAACTCTGGATTAGCTTTTATGTAAAGAACTCCTGACACAAAAGAATTTTGATGCGAATGTAAATGATGAAACTCGTTATTTTTTGTATAGTTAAGCCACGATTGAGTAATATAAAGTTTTAAATCTTTTTTCTTTGGCATATAAACTTTTTGAAAATACTCGTTAATATGTCTTGTTAAAGTGCTTTTTAATTGTTGAAAAGATTTTGTGTTTAAAACATAAGTATTATTACTTGTAATATTTCCAATGTTTCCATAACAATTTTTTTTATGATTATTAACAGCTGTTAACTCTGCTTTAGTAAATTTTTTCACATCAAACGAATAATAAATAGGTACAGGAAAAATACCATCTATAGCGTAATCAAAAGTTTTCATTAGTAAATTTTATTACCTGTTGTAAAAGGGGTTGAATAACTTCTTTGTAAACCCGTTGTAGGAGTAGATATTTCATTAAAAAAAACAATTAATGTTAACCTGTCTTGATCAATATTTGTATCAAATTTTCCTGCTCCGTGCCATAGATAACCATCAAATCCAATGCACCTATTAAATAAATTTTTAAAACTAGCGGTCTCAGTAAAAAGAGAATTGTTTAATTTGTGAACTTTATTAAAAAATTTTTTTTCTTTTTCTGTTATTTCAACATTATCTCTAATCTTTTTATAATATAATTTTTTTGCTGATGCATAATCATTTGGAATTGTTTTAGCGCCATCTTTTTGTTCGTAAAAAGAAGTGCCTGAATTTAAATCAGCCAAGGGTGAGAGATAAATAATAAAGGTGTGATTAACAGGATAGTCAGTGTGAATCCACCCTTCTGTATACTTAGTATTAACAATTTGAAAGTGAGCGTTTGCTTGATAGTAAAGATGTTTCATGTCCTCTTCACTATGATGGGCTCTTAAATATTTTATACAAATATGAGAGAAAAAATCTGGATAAATAATATGCAACGGTTGAGATCTGTATCCAGGCCATCTTCCCTCATCATCAGCTTCATAAGATAAAGTATTTGCATAATTAACTATTGAAACAGGATTTGGAAAAAAATTATCTATACAAGTTAGAGGATATTTAATCATTTGGATCTTCTCCAGGGTTAACAAAATAAGTTAAATCACCTATTTTTTCGTTAGATAGAATTGCATCTTGTAATTTAAGATAAATCTTATGAGTAGTTTTATTTACAACTTCAGCAGGTTGCTCAAAGTTTAAATTGTGTTTAATGTATTTTTGTGTTCTTTTCTTAGTAAAAAGAATTATAGATCCAGGAGTTAAATTAACAGAAAATTTTGGCTGAATAGTTATTGCTCTAACATCATTTCCGTAAAAAACTTTAACACCTTCGTAATTAGATTTTTTATATTTTAAGTCTTTTAGATAATTTACTTCTTCCATTATTATAATTGCATTCTTCTATTATTAGAATCAAAAATACTTAAATTACCTGCAACAGATACTCTTTCTCCTTTTGTTTTATAAGGAATTACAGCATGCATTAAATTGTGTGGAAACAAATATAACTCTCCTACCTCTGGTAAAAAACTATGTCCGTTATTAACCCAAAAATTAGGTTCACCATAATAAAAATCAAGAGCTCCTGGCCCTGCTGAACTTCCTTGATATTTATTTCTTTCTTTCTCAAGTTTAGGAACTTTTACAAATAAAACAAAAGACATGTGACAATTAGTGTGAACATGACTAGGATTAAATTCATTTTCTTGCATAAAATTAATCCATAAATTATCCAATTTAACATTTTGTAAAGCACCAAGAGGATAACTTGTTCCTGCACGTCGAGGAGACCAGTTCTTCATAAAATGGTGTAAATATCCGTGAGCTACTTTAATAATATGAGGTTCAAATGATGCTACAATATCATCAGAAAAATAATATTCTTTTTCTATGACTCCCGCTAAATCTTTTCTTGCATCATTATTTTTTTGTTTTCTTCCTGCTTTTAACAACTTGTTAGTAATTTGTTTACTAATCTTAGTTCTAAACAACAAAGGTCCCCAATAAAAATAATTAAAACTTATTTCTTCCATTTTTTTCCCATTCTTTTTTCTTTTTTCTGTCTGTTTCATAACATAGATTTGCTGTCAAGAAAACAATTATAAAAAGATTACTTGATATATTTTGTACACATGTTTAAATTAGATCTCACCCAAAAATTTAAATCACAGGAGATATTATGGAAAATCAAGAAGTATTGAAGGCTATAGCTACCCTTGCTGATAAGGTGAGCAGATACCACGAACGTTTATTAGCAGTTGAAAGAGAGAATGAAAGATTAAAGAAAGAATTATCAGAACACAAAAAAGGTCCTCATATACATACAATTCAAGGTAAGCCACATAACTCCGATGCAACAGTTATGGTAACAGGTTTAGATTCTGATTTGGAATGTGAAGCTTGTAGTGCTTAATTATTCAGGTGTTTCACCTAACATGTCTGCTAAAGAAGGAGCAAATACTTTTACATCTCTTCTAATTTTCTCAGCTGTTGTGGATGTCCCTGGATTATCAACATCAGCCTGAGCCGCAGCTTCTGATTCATACTCTGCACCCGTATCAACGTGTGTAATAGTAGTTTCAGTTTTTACTTTATAATGTGGAATTCTTCTTCCGTCCTCGGTCGTAATGTGACCTAATAATTCAGCAGGTTCAACTATCGGCATCGTCTTTTCTCCAATTTATATTAAAACTAATGATAACTCTATCTTCATCAGAATTATTTGTTTGTACTTCATGTTGTAACCATGATGGGAAAAAAATCAAGGAATTTTCAACAGGCTCCCACTGCACGCTGTGAGCGAGGTGTATAGATGATTTTTCTGTTTTTGGGGGTGATAGTACCTCTGACTGTGGTTTAGGCTCTAGAAACACAATATTTCCACACTTTTTAGGGGCTTTTAAATAAAATACTCCCGATAAATAGTTATATGGGTGTGTATGTACGTTGTTTCGTGATCCTGGTGGATTTATCATACCCCACATACCAGTTATTTCAGGATTATAATTATCTTTAACATCCATGTGATTAAAACAATCTTTTGAATATTTAAGAATATCATCAACCAAAGGTTTAAACTTTTTTATATTGTGTATTTCATCATCGCTATGCCAACCACCAACATTGGACCGCGGCATTCCTTTTTTATCGTTCTGTCTTATTTGATAAATACCCTCAGTTAAATGATCGTGGCCCGTTAACTGTAAAGAAAAAACAGGGGTTATAAATAAAGAATGAAGATTAATCAGAGTTGTCCTTTTGTGATCTCCATAAAACTAGCTATTATATGCACTTGATTGGCAGCGTTAGCTTGAACTTTCATAACATCACTTTCTTGTAAAACTAATGGCTGTTCTAATAATTCTGTGGTTGTTTTTGTAGCAAGACTTTTTTCTTTAAATATTTCAAAAGTAGCTGATGATCTCAAGACTTCTATATCAAGAAGAGTGGTATTAGCTGAATCATTACAAACCAAAATAGATTTAACAACTGCTGTTGTAGGAGGAACTGGTGGTGCTGCACCAGGATTTGCTGTTGGCACAGTAATTAAAGTTGTTAGATCTGTCGTAGTAACATCTAACATTGCGCTTTTAAATGTATTAGCCAAAGAAAAAAGCCTCCTGCTCTGATTCTTCTTTTAATTCGTTTTGATAGTTTGTATTTAATAAAAGAATAATTTGATCTAATAAACTTATCATTTGATCAAATTGAGTTGCACTATATTCTGGTGTTGCGTTTGGTAATCTTGTTATTGTTATTTTAGCCATACTATCTTTTAGAATAAATTAGGCTTAAAGTCATTCTAAATTTAGGCCCCTTTATGGATTGTGGTCTAATTGTGTGTGGAATAGAGCCGTCAAACAGTAATATTCTACCTGGTATAAAAGATGAAGCAAAATCAATTTTTTGTAAATTTAAGGGGTCATAAAATAATGTTTCACCATACCACCCATCTTTCCAATCCAAGTTCACATAATATAATGCTATCTGTTTATCCCAATGTGCGTGAATATAATGCACGTCCTCAGACTTTACTAAGTTAATTATAATATTCTCAAGGTGTTTATTTTGAAACCAAAGTGTTTCTTCTATACAATCTTCAATACACGGAAGTATATTTTCTTTTGATAAATCTTCTATAGACCATTCTGAAAATAAATTAGGTTCACTTTCTTTCTGAACTGCATCTTCCCATCCTAATTTGTAAAAAGAATTATGTGCTGAGTTATATATTTCTTGTCTTGTTTTAAAAGATACTTTGTTATCAAATATTTTTATTTTTCTATCTTCTTCCATCAGGTCTGAGTTGAAGCTTAGTAGAACCAAGTCTCCAAGGTGTATCATTCACTGTATTTGTTTCGTACTTAATTTTTACTGCTCTTCCTCTGCCTCTTACATCAATTTTCTCTGTAGTGCTAGAAATAGTTCCTGAAGTTGTTGTAGTGTCAGCTGATTGTGGATATTGTTCTAAAGTTAAAGTGGCAGTCATATTATTAGTTAAATTATCAAAATCAGGGACTAACTTACTTACAGACATAAGCTCATCACCATCACCAATTTCTACAGATCCTGATGTTAAGAAAGCAGAAACAGCTGTGCCGTCTGCTTGATTATTGCCTGATTCATGTTCATAAATATAAGAAGCGCCAGCTGTTAATCCTAAAATTGTAGTAGCATTAGCTGTTAAACTTGCACCATATTCTGTAGCTATTGGCTTTTCATAAACATAAGCACCGAGCCAAGTTGTTCTACCAAGACTAATAGTGTACCAAGTATTTTCTAAATAATTATAAACAACTCCTCTATCTATTTGCGTGGCGTTTTCAGAAGGATAGTACCAAATAATCTCATTAAAGGCTGAATTTAATCCAACAGCAATATCGTTTTTATTTGTATAGCTCAAACTATCAAATACAAAATCTTGCACCGAGCAAGGCATTTTTTTAACAACACCATCATACAAATAAAAAGCATCATCTGACATCCAATATGCCCTACCGTTTACCTCTATTGCTGCGTGTTGTGCTATCAATCCACAGTTAGCACCAAGTTGTCTCATACCAAAAGTAAAAGGTGTTCCAATAAATTGAATACCATGAAGTGATGTATCAGTCCAAACAAGTATTTGACCTGAAGATTTTACAGCTCCCATAATTCTTGAACCATCAGATATACGCAATGAACCAGCTTCATTAGTAGCCGTCGGTGTATAATCTGTAGCATTTTCTCTATCAGAAAATCTAAAAAATAAATCGTCTTGTGTTGAAGTGCTACCTATACTAGTTTCTGTGCCAAAAATCATTACGTGTCTAGTATCCGTAGAAACTAAACTAAATCTAGATGCTGTTGGTGCGTTTGATAAAGCAGTTGCTCTGTTGCCTGTTCCAGATGAAGTATCCCAAATAAAAGTACCACCATTTAAAACTGTTGCAATTAAATCTTCACCAAAGGTATCTAAAGACCATTGACGAGCTGCTACAACAACACTTGAAGAAGATCTAGCAGTACCCCATGTGCTTGAACTCCATGTGCCTGTTCCCCATCCATATCCATATGTAGATGTAGCAGGGCCTGTTGTTATTTGATATTTAGCATTTCCTGATCCCCCACCTCCTGATGTAGATCCAGAGGCAGTGCTTGTATGTGTAATAGTGTAAGTATTTGCAGTTGGCACTGTTAAAATTTCAAATTCTTGATTCATATCCAAACCATCTATGGAAGAAAACGAATCAAAAGTTACAAAGTCTCCGACATCGGCGTTGTGTCCTGAGTCTGTTACGGTTACTGTAGTAGTACCGTTTGTTGTAAAAGGATTAGTTAAAGCTTGTGTTTCTCTAATGGGTGTAATGTCATAAACAGAACCTTCAGTATAAATATATAATTTTCTATCTGTTCCAATAGCAAGAAACCTTGTCCCATCTAAACGAACCCAACTGTGTGTATCACGAACCACACCCACAATAGTTTTATTTGGATTTGGTAAATAAGTCCAACCTCCCCATCTTTCAGGTTTTCCATAGTGAAATCTAACAAAATCAGAATCAACATATTTACGTTGATCTCCTGCTGAGTAAGCAGTATCTTGTTTATCAATACCTGGTTGGAACTTTAAATCGACTAATTTCATGTCGAGGTATACTAAATTATTTATTGTTTTGTGGCAAGAATTGAGTTCCTACGTTGCCCTTGAATGAGTAATTACCGTAGTGAGTAAGACCACTTACTATGTCAGCATAAACTTTTCCACCTATTTTCTGCCATAAACGACAAAAAGCATAATCTTCTGACAAATATCTTTTTGTGTCAGGATCTATCATTGTATCAAAAAAAGTATAATTCCAATCAGATGTATCATGGTAATTAAATGTTTTATCATGTGGAGCACCAATATGTTGGTCGGGTACAAACTTTAATTCAGGATAAGCTAAAGCCATTTTTTTAAATACATTTCTTTTTATCAACATAAAACCTGTGGCTCCGTCTAATACTTCTATAAATCCTTTTCTTACCTCAATGTTTTTAGGATCAACTACATTTAAATTATATTGTAAAGCAGTAGCTAATAAAGCATCTTCAGATATATCAGGGTTTTCCGATACTTTTATTTTTACCTTACCCCAATCAATTGTTTTTCTTGGATATACACCTGTAACAATCTCTTCATCCAAATCTATCATTCTCATTACGGTGTTAGGATCAAAAGATATATCGGCATCTATAAACAAAAGATGAGTATATTGTTCATCATCCATAAATAATTGAACTAATGTATTTCTAGCTCTTGTAATTAAAGACTCATTACCAATTGTTCCAAACTGTAGTTCAACTTTATTTGAAGCTGCGACTGCGGTAAGTTGCATGCAACTCTTAAAATAATCTGCTGTTATCATCCCACCGTAGCAGGGTGTTCCTATAAATAATTTAGTCTGCATCTCTATAAAAAATATTAAGTGTGTATCTATTAGAGCTGTCTCCAAAAGATTGTAAATCTGAATGCGATATTTTTGAACCATTGAAAAATAAAGCTCTGTTTTCTACAAAACCTATGTGTGATGCTAATTGATTATTATGCATAAAACCTGTGCCGTTGTTAAGAAGAGGTTCTCCTTTAACAAACAAAAGAAAGTTAGCAACATTACCTTTATCATCATCAGTGTGAAACAAGGGTTCTTTGTTATTTTCTCTTAAATGAGCACTCACGGATATAGGCTCAAGGTTTCTGTGTGGAAAAAAATATTGTTTAATTAATTTTAACAAAGGATCATTATGAAAACTGTGAGGAAAAGTATGTCTATGACCATAAAGTTGACCTTCAGGATTTTTTACTTCATGATATTCTAATTTTGTTATTGTTTCTTGAAGAGATTTTAACGTAGCTTCTTCTAAAAAATCATCAACATACATAACAAATTTTGTTTTTTTATTGTGTTGCATAAGTCACTGTTAAATATTCTATTTTCTTTATCCATCCTTTTGGTATAGCAATAGCTCCACCTCCTGATACATCTTCTTTATCCTTGCTGTAAGAACGCATAATAATTATTTTTTCTGGACCATTATGAACCATCCACCCTACTTCTTGACACACGGCTAACGGAGCATCCATAACTTCTTTTATATCTAGCCAACCTGTTTCTGTATCACGAGCATCTAACCACGTCACACGGACCATAGGTACTTTGTCGATGTTCATTCGTTAATAGGTTCTTTTTTCTTTAAATGTAAATTAAAAGATACTGATCTTCTCTCTTCGTTTTCTGTTCTAAATGGATATACCCCATGTGATAACCACGCAGGGAAAAGATATATTGCACCAACCTCTGGAGTAGCTTGATATTTATGACCACTAAAAGTTGCAGCTTGACCACAATGCCAAATTATATCTCCTACACAAGGATAATGATCTTCTCTTGCGTACTCTTCTGGTAAACTCGGAGGCACGCGTAAGTAAACAACACCTGACAACTCTCCTTGATGAATATGAAGAGGATTAAAGTCTCCTGACCATTGGCTCACGGCCCACATAGATTCAATAACCATTGAACCTACAAATGCAGGTGATATGGTATCACTAGCTGGAGGTATAGATATATACTGTTTTACGATTTGACCAATAGCGTCTATTATAGATTTAAATTTTTTACTTTCCAAATCTTCCATAGGGTATCTAACTTCTTGTTTAACATTACCAGCTAAATTAGATGAATGATCATATTCTTTAGCCAATTTTTTATCATTAAATAACTCTGATGCTCTATCATCTAACACTTTAATCATGCTATCGGGCAGTTTACCTTGTAATATAGTAGGGCCAAAAGGTCTTACGGCGTGAAAATCTACTTTAGTTGACATGCTATTCCTTTCTATTCATAAATATCTATTGTCATATAGCAAATATTTGCCTATAAATATAGAATTAAATAGGCTTATTTTATTCAAGGCCAGCCTCCTTGCCTTTTGATAACAATATCATGAATTGCTTAGGAGTACATGTTTAAAAATTTTTTTAGAAAAGTAAGGGCAACCTTAAAAAATAGCGGAGAGGGCATAGCTGCTCTTGCGGGCATAGCTCTGCCGTTTTTACCTAGTAACCCAATGGTTCAAATGGCAGCTAAATATTTGCCTAATCTTTTAAGTGCACAATATGCAAAAAATCCGTTAGGCGAGTTTTTAAAGAATCAAGCTATTACAGGTTTGACTACCAAAGGTATGGAGTTTCTTAATCCACAAGCTGCTGCCGCAGATGCTGCTGCTCAAGTGGTTGATCCCAATAAATTATCAGCAAGTGAAATTACGGCAAAATTAGGATCAACACCAGAAAGTAGCCCAATATATAAAGAAGCAATGAAAACAGCTATGGCTACGCCAGAGGCAATAATATCACCAGAAAAAACTGGTTTTTTTGAAAGTCTTATGAGTGGAAAAGATTTAAGTGGTAAAGGTAAGATACTTGGATCATTAGCCTCGACTCTCGGACCAGGTCTTATGACTTATTTGGCATTAATGGGAGAAGATAAACCTGATGTAATGGATCCAAAAGAATACAGATCTGCTGTTGATGATTATTATGCAGCATTAGATAGAGGAGAAAATCCTAACCCTGCTGATTATGGCTTAGCTCCTACTCCAGCAGAAAGAATGGTTAAAGATTTAAGGTTTGATATAGATAGAGAAAAATACATGGCGGGTGCTCCTGTTGCTCGTTCTTCAGGAGGTATTGCATCAATGGCTTCAGGAGGTGTTTCAGGAATGATCAATACTAATTCCCCACCATTAGCAATAGATCCAAGAGAAGAATTAATGTCTGCTTTAGATTTAAGAGACAGAGCAATAGAATCAAGACAACCAGTTGGCATATCTGCTACACCTATGGGTGAAATGTCAAAACCAGTAGTGCTCGCTAAAACAGGCGGAGTAGTAGGATTAGCATTAGGTGGATTAGAAAAAAGAGGAATGGTTTATGGACCTGGAGGTCCAAAAGAAGATAAGATACCAGCTATGTTAAGTAATGGTGAGTTTGTTATGACAGCAAAAGCTGTTGACAATGCAGGCGGACCTAACGCAATGTATAATTTAATGAATAAATTAGACCCTGAGTCTTCAAAAGGACCAACAGCATAATGTCTGAAGCAGCGTCTACAAGTATACAAAGAGAAGCACCTTTTTTAGAGGATTATAGAAGACGTTTAATGGATTCTGTCTTTGCGGCGACAGATAAAGCTATTATACCACAAGAAAGAGAGATTGCTCCCTATGATGCTTTTCAACAAGCAGGCTTTAGTGAAGCAGCAAAACAATTAGGATTTACATATGATCCTGCAACAGGAGGACTAACACAAACAGGTCCAGCTATGTATGCACCTTTTATTAGTGCAGGTCTAGCAGGAATGCAACAAGGTCAACAGACCGCGGCCCAAGGCATACCAGCATTACAACAAGCTCAACAACAATATGATCCTAGCACAAGTAATTATCAACAATTTTTTGATCAATATCAAGCTGATGTAACTAAAGAAGCTCTTAAACAAATGGACCAAGAGGCTGCAAAAGCTCAAAGTAGTTTAGCTACTCGAGCGCAACAAGCAGGTGCTTTTGGTGGTTCTCGTTTTGGTGTACAAGAAGCAGAATTATCTAAAAATTTACAAGACATAAAATCACAAAGAATATTTCAAGATTTATCACAAAACTTTCAACAAGCTCAAGGCAAAGCAATGCAAACGTTTGAACAAGCTCAAGCACGAAATTTAGGCGTAGGTCAAGCTTTAGGACAATTAGGCGGAATGCAGGCTCAACTTGGACAAGGTATAGCTGGTTTAGGACAACAAGCATTTGGTTTAGGGCAAGCTGGTATTGGTGCACTTGGACAAATAGGTGGACAACGACAAGCATATACTCAAGGACAAGCTGATGAATTATTAAGATTAACTACTGCAAGACAACAAGAACCTTTACAAAGACTTGGATTTATTGGAGATCTTCTTTCAAGAACTCCTTCCGTACAACAAGGTTATCAACAACAACCTATTCCATATACAAACCCATTATTGGGTGCAATAGGTGCAGGTCTCAGTGGTTTAGGAACATTCGGGTCAATATTCGGAACAGGAAAATAATATGGCAACAACATATACCGATCCAAATTTAGAAGAAGATATATTTGATACGGGTGTAGATAGTAGTGGGTCAGATTTTAGTAATACTGTAGCTACAGGAGACATTAATAGAATGCCTACTACACTTCCAGGAGGCATATTTCAAATGCCAGATAAACCAGAAACTTTAAAACCACTTGATTTAACTCCTGCTATGTTAAACATGGACGCATATGCAACTATGTTTACAATGCCAAGAAAAACAGAAGCTGAACTTGCTGCTATGTTTCCAGAAACAAGTTATAAAAGTGATAAGTATTTAGCTCTAGCAAAAGCAGGACTTGCTTTAATGCAACCAACAATAGGAGGTAGAATTGCACCTTCTATAGCTAATGCAGGAACATCACTATTAAATGATGTAAGTGCTATCTCTGCAAAAGAGAGAGCAGCAAAGGCAAAAGCAAGAGCAGGTAAGATTTCATATCAACAACAAGAAGACGCTAATTTTTTACAAGCAAAAGCTCAAGCTTTTGGTATTAATCAAGCATTAACTACTAAAGAGCTTACAACAAACTTTGAACAAAGAGCAAAAAGAAATGCTTCTGAGTGGGAAGCTTATACCAAAATGGCTAACACAAATTTAAGTGAAGCATTAAAATTTGGTATGAAAAAATTTGAATCACAACCTGTAAAAATTCGTGGCATGCACCAGGGTGTCATGAAAGACATGGCAGGTTTCTTAGTTAACGGTCAATATTATGTACCAACTACTAAAAAAGATTCAGTAACTGGTGACTTTATTTATGAGTTAGTGGATGATCCAACTAATATTGAGATCATATCTTCAACAACACAAGCTGTTGATGATGTTACAAAAAACATGACTCAGTATAACGAAATATATGCAGACTATAATAATATAGCAAAAAATATTTACTCACTAAGACAAATTATGCGTTCGGTTGATCCTGGTAAAGGTGGTGATCCAACACGTGTTGCAATTACAGGTTTTATTAGAAAACAAGTTCAAAAATATGGACAAATTGCAAGTGACTTTACAAAAGATTTCTTCGGTACTGAATATGTAGATCCAGTTACAGGCGATAGAAAAGGTGGAAAAGGAAAAACAGTTTGGTTGTCAGATTTAAGTGACATCATCGCTATGGATCAAAGCGGTGCTATAACTAATGAACAAAGAGAAAACTTTAAAATGATTAACAATCTGCTTAGTAGTATTGAAGCAGATGGATTAGGTTTAATTGATAGAGCTAGAAATGAAGATTTAGGTTTACACTTTGAAGGTGATACAGAAGCGGAAAGACAAGCTAATAAAACAGCTATCTTTAACAGATTACAATTTGATAAAAAAATTCCTGAAAACGAAGCAAGAGCACAAGCAATTATTTATGCATTAGCAAGAGCGCGTAAATCATCAGGACGATTAAACTTAGATGATATTGAACGTGCAGCGGAAACATTAAACATTTACAACGATTCTTCACAAGCAATTCTAACTAAACTTAAAGTTGTTGAAGAAGAATTAATCGCGGCTCACCAAACACAAGCAGATTTACTTAAAAGAAACTTTCCAAAAGACGCAGCTCAACTGGCAAAAGAAAGAGGAGGCAGTCTTAGCTATGTTGTTGATGGACAATTTGTTGGTGATAATTATTACAACAATTTATTTGGATATTCTTTAACACCACAAAAACAAGTGTTCACAGTAGTTCCAAATCAAGAGGGAGGTTACGATTTCGTGCCTGTTAATCAATAATGCAATACATAATACAAGGTTCAAAATACGGAATAGCGGCTGGTGATTTTGCTATAGAAGTTCCTGACGTTGTTGATGGTATTCCTTTATACGGAGCAGACGGACAAGACAATTTTCCAAGAAACGCGGATGAGGAAAAGCTTCTTGGTGATATAATTACTCAATTTCAAAAACAACAAAACATGATAACAAACAACAGTTCTGCTGCTGCTGGAACAGAAAGCATGACTGTTGAAGAAGAAAAACAATTAAAAATGGATCAATTTAGAGAAATGCAAATAAAAGATCCACTACGAGCAGATTTAAATTTAGCAGAACAACGAGCAGAGGCTTCTTCTTTTCAATATATGGGAGATATAACAGGAGAATTAAGTAAGATACTTCCAGGAGGCGAATCTATACTTGATCTTTCACCATCAACTCTTGGTGCAGCTTATAAAAATTTATTTTTAAAAAGAGCTCCTGATGATCCAAAAACAATAATGGGTGATATGTCTGTTATTGCATCTGATCTAGTGTTGATGGGTTTATCTATGGGTAATATAAAGTTTGCAGGTAAGAAAAATTTTAATATACCTTTATTTACTAACGAAGTGAGAAGAAAAGGTCTTCGTGGATTTTTAGAAGCAAATCCTGCTAAAAGCACTGTAGCGGTAAATATTCTTGCAAGAGCTGGTTCTGATGCAACGTATGATTTACTTAACGAAACATATAGATGGCTACAAGACATACCTGCCGATCAAAGTGATGATGCTGCTGTAGAAAATATTTTAAATATAAGAAATGAATTATTGTGGTCTGGTGGAGCTGTTGGTCTTGCTAAATTGTTTCCATATATAAAACCATTTATTGGTAAAAACTTTTTAGGAATAGATGATGATGCAAAACGTTTAGCTACTTTAGGTAGAACACACAACATACCAATGAGCGCATTTAATGTATCAAGTAGTGGTTTGGTGCAAGGATTACCTCCTGTTGTAGGCTTGTTTCCAATCGTTGCAACAAATGCACGTATAGCACAGAATGCACAACTTGCCGCTGCTTACACTCAAATGTTAAAAAACATTGAAACTTTTTCTCCTGTTCAATTATTCAACGATGCAGGATTATTAATTGATGAAGGTTTTAGAAAAATGATTGGTGAATATGGCATAATGAAAGGCGTATTATATAATAACGTTGCAAAATATGCTGACTCTCTTAACGGAGAGGCATTTATTCCAACTGCAAAATTAAAAGAAATGGCTTTGGCTATGCGTCAAGCAAGAGAAGCTGGTCAAATACCAATGCAAAGAAAAGAAATGGCTACAGGACCTAATGATTACGTATATGGTCAATCAATAAGTTTTGATAACTTAATGAAAAATATTAAAGGTGCAGGAGCTGATGTCGAAGATGCATTAATGAATTTTGATTCACTGCCTGAGTATTTAAATGCACAACAGTTTAAGTCATTTATTGAAGGTTTAAATCAAGTAAAAAGAAATATGCCAGCTTTAAAATTATCAGAAAATTCTGATGAGGCTATTATGGTTAATGATTTTCATACAATTGCTCTTCAAGCAATGAATGACCCTAAAAGTTGGAAAACTTTAAAACCAGAACAACAAGCAATTGCAAAAGAATGGGCTGATAGTTACACCGTTGCAAACGATTTTATATTTCAAAATGCTGATAGTCTACAAGGTAGAACAGCAATGCTTATGAAGCAAACAGATCCTAATATTGCTATACCAGGAGCGGTTCAAAGGCCTGGTTATTTATTTGCAGATCAAATGGCAAAGATATTTTTTGATGATCAAACAATTGCATCGCCTATGGCACTTAGAGAAATGCGTAAAGCATTTGGTGATGATGCATTTAATGCGGCAACGAGCGCATATTTTAATGACATTTTAATGAAAAATACAGATTTTGTTCAAGGTAAAATTAGAATAGCTGATAATAATATTGGTATTTGGAAAAGAACAAAAGAATTTATTACAGGAAAACAATCAAAAGCAGGAACACAAACAATTAATTACAACATTCCAATTATGGACCTTGATGAAATTGCTAAAGCATTTTCTATAATTGATGGAGGATTTACTAATAATCGACGAGCAGGTGTAATAGAAATGTTTAAATCTCAAGTACCAGGATCCGAAGCGGTAAAAACCAAACACGCTAAAGAAATGGTAGATAAAATAAGTGAAGTTATTGAACTAGCAAGAGCCGTTGAAGTTCCTAATTACGGAAACGTTTCATCATTTGTTAAACGTCGTGGTGTGTTAGGTGGTCTTGGATCAATTGCTAATCTATTTACAGGTGGTGCAGTTTTAGCAAACCCTATTAGTTCTGCTGGTGTAATGTTAATGGCAAGATTTGGTATGAATGCTTTATCTGATCCTAAATTTTTAGATAGTATGACAAAAGTATTGGATCCATCACTTTCTGATGTAGCAAGAAAATCAGCTTTGGTGACAATAGGTAGAACGGTATTTGATCCTGAAAGAGCTGTAATGGCTGGATACGATATTAATAATATTGACGATATTATAGAATTGATTAGTATTGGAGATATGGAACAATCACCCGTTCACAATACAAGAGCACAAGACGTAGAAGATGCTGCTGGTGCGGCAAAGGCTGGTATGGGCGTACCTGTGGGTCCAGAAATTGCAGCAATGCAAGCTGATCCTAACATGGGTATGGGTGGTTTTAATATGCCAACAGGCGGATTTACACCAACAGATATGAGTGCTTTAGAGACAGCTTCGGCAGCACCAATGAATAATGCGCAAAGAGTTGCTTTAGCTGGTGGAAATCTTGATGAAGCAATAGCTTTACGAAGTAATCCAAACGCGGGCCTCGCATCACTTAGACAAGGAGTTGCGTAATGCCACACGTAGCAGGACATAACCCACATTCTTCTTCTTCAAGCACAGGAACATCTGGCGGTGCAGTAGGTGGATATACACCTCCTCCCCCTCCTAAACCTGATAAACCAGATCCTCCTACTAATGTATATACACAAGCAGCAGGTTCAGGCTATCAAGGTGCAGGATATATACCTCCAGAGGAAAGAACAGAACAAGTAGTACAAAGTGCAATAAATGAATTAAATAATATTGTTTCTAATCAAGACGATAAGAACAAACCTGGAAATGTAGTAATTAATCCCAAATTTATAAAAGAAGGTGGTGTCTTTGAACCAGACAACATGCCTGATAGTTATGCAGACATGAACGAGGCTCAAAAAGCTATTTATAATTTTTATGCTTCTTCAACACCTAATTTATATCAACAAAACATACAAGATTTTATATCAGCAAGCCCTCTTAACATGGAGATATATAAAAACTCTGGTTTAAAAGGAGCTGGTTTAAACGCTTTTATGACTACTGTTCCTGAAAAAATACTTGGAAGCAGTATGTTTGGACAACTAGCAAAAAGTATAGCGGGTGGTGCGCTTGGACAAGGTGCAGGTAAAATAAAAGATATTTTATCAGGTATTTTAAGCACTGAACAAGGTCAAGAAGCTGGTTCAAATATACAATCAGCCTACCAAAATTATTTAGATACCATAAATAAAGAAATTGTTGCAGAGAGAGATAAGAAGCCAAACATAGCTGAAGTTTCTGGAGACTCTACACCTCTTGGTGACATTTACGGAGTAGATTATATATATGATAAAGATTACATGCTACCAGGTGCAATGGAAGAGGCAATATTAGCTGGTGAAGAACCATACGATCCTGCAATAGCTGAAGATAAAGAGGCACAAGAAGAAATTGAAAGAAGTTTATTAAATCAATATAGTTTACTTAATCAAAATAATTTAGCTAGCTCTCTAGTTGATGAAACACAAGAATCAGAATTAGAGGGAATAATTGATCCTAAAGTAGGTGAAGACGCAGACATGGATGCTATGCCTTATGGTTATCCTGGATTAGATTTACCTAGAACAGGCACTTACCCTGATAATCCTTTAGCTGGAATGGAAGGGTTTCCTAAAGTAACAACTTATCCTTACAGCACAAGTGGAGGTGTTGGACAAATTACAGCTGATGATACGCCAGGTGATTTTGATTTAATTGATTATGCTCGTCCATATTTTGGACTTGAAGGAACACAGGGTTTTTCTGACAATATATCTACCATGCCAAAATTAGGAGATGAAATAAAATCAGCAGACTTTTCTAATTTAAATTACAAGGATGGTGGTAGTGTCTATAATGTTTTAAAATTAATTAACGATACAATGCACGATGGATAACAGTCTTAAAAATATTATTTGGTTTGGTTTAATACTTGTCGCCGCTGGCGGAACATACGGAATGCTAGCACAACGTGTACAAGCGCTTGAATCAAAGTCAGTACAACTAGAAGCAATAATACTACAAGACATACCAGAAATAAAAGAACGAGTAATAAGGCTTGAGATATTACTTGAGCAGGCACTAGCCGAATAATATTTTCTTTGGGTCTTCACCCATAACTTGACTCGCTAAATCTATTTTAGCATTCAAAGATTTGACAATCTTCTCATCTATTGTATGATCTGCCATTAAATCTACGTATGTCACCTTTGATGTTTGCCCTATTCTATGCGCTCGGTCTTCTGATTGTAACCGTACTTCTAATGAGTAATCGTTAGAGTAATACACAACAGTGTGAGAAGAAGTA
>Ga0080013_1001690_pt1 | contig 28347 bp, 8 predicted proteins | sample ETNvirenome_6_85_FD_69236 | JGI IMG/M metagenome (GOLD analysis project Ga0080013, IMG submission 69236) | Marine viral communities from the Pacific Ocean - ETNP_6_85 (SPADES assembly) (version 2) | ecosystem: Environmental > Aquatic > Marine > Oceanic | place: Pacific Ocean | collected 2013-06-19 | reverse complement strand
CTATGGCCTCACCGCAGACACGACAACGGGAGCCGAGTCCCCAGCCCCATTTTCTAGTTATAAAGTTAGAATACCGGAGCTAGATGCATTCATTCCAGACCCACCAGATCTTGTTTCTTCCCCAAGTGCAGATTCTGAAGCAAACATATATATTGAAATGCATACAACTTTTCAGTGTAAAGAATCTTTGGGTATTTTATCCCCAGGTCAAATTGTTTGGGTTAACTTTGGTGATCATAGAACCAGAGAGGAGCCTTTTATCGTGGAGCCATATTTCGAAGATGGTGGGGAAATTTATATACCAGCAACCACAAACACAACAGAAGGAGCCAAAGCCACATTTAATAATTGTAAGTCTACAAAATTGGGCGGCGCTCCCGATGGCTCTTCTCTTGGCGGTATGTTCAATATGTTAACCGATGGTACTAAGAATTTTGTTCTTCGTGACGATAGGACAATAGAACAAGAAGAAATTGAATCACTTAGCCCGAAGAATACATTTCCAAGAGAATGCTCAACCATAACTTCGCGACGTGATAAAACCGGCAAACTTTTGTCTAACAAACCCGACAATAAAAAAGAAGAAGATAATTTAACTTATATGGAAGAAGAAGTAATCCCAAGATTGTGGCCAGCACTATTAGAAGTAGATTCCAGATTCATAGTTACCAGTGTTTATCGCAGCGATGCCGTGAATAAAGCCGTAGGCGGCAGCCCAACTTCATGGCACGCTGAGGGCCTCGGGGTCGATTTTGGGGGGCTATCCAAGTTATCCCCATCCGATAGAAATGAAATTTTCTTTAAAGCGGTTAATCACTTGAAAAATAATAGTAGTAAGTTTCCTTTTTTACGAAGAGTCATTGTAGAAACATTCAGAAACCACATCCATATCACTGTTTATCCAAAAGGCTCTTCGGAAAGCCGCTGTGAATGGAGGAAGTGGAATAACAAGGGTGCTAAAATGGAGAAGATAGCATAATGTCAGACGGATCAGCACCAGCTACTCACGAAACTCAAAGCGAGGCATACAAAAAAGCTCATGCGGCACAAACTGAAGAAGTCAAGATAGCTTCTAACGGCGTATTTTGTGGAAAAATGGCTGAACCAGAACTTAAGCACTTTGAAGCTCCATGCGAAAAAGTTATTAAAGGGCAGAACAATTCATATATAGTCTTTGGGCGAGACAGAGTTAATACCCACGACTCAGGTTACGGTGGAAAGGGAATTGGACAGTGTTCTTCCATAGATATAGTTGTTGGAAGAATGGGTCGAGAAGGAAATAGATCAATTAGCTCCACTGGTGAAGATCTATACTGCAACCCCAATTTCGAAAAAGATGCTGCTAGAATTTATATAAGTCAGCGAACTGATGTCGATGATAATTTTAAGTTAGCAAACGGTAAAGTTGGTAACATTAAAGAAAGATCTGCAATCACCTTAAAAGCTGATGGTATTCGAGTGATCGGTCGAGAAGGAATCAAACTAGTGACATGGTGTGACCCAAAAAATTCAAGAGGTGGCACAATAGGTAAACCTTTCGGAATAGATATTATAGCAGGTAATGATGATTCTGATTTACAACCAATGCCCAAGGGAATAAACTTGGCTTTAGCTTTAGACGAGATTTATAATCAAATAGATATCTTGAACGGTATTGTTGGCAATCTCTCTTTTATACTTGCAGATTTTCATGAAGCACTACAAAGCCACACTCACCCCATAAAACCTATAAAGGTACTGATTCCGACCCCGTTTGGACCGCTTCCACTTGCAGATACCGTACCTGCCGCTACGATGACCTCACCTCCTGTGGAGACTGCTGCTCAAACATCGATTGGGAAAATGATGACAGAGGTATTTGAAGGGTGCTCTGCACAAAAGGGAAATATTCCAAATAAGAGAGCCGACTATTTAGATTCAGCAGGAAAGCTCTACATAAACAGTAAATTCAACAAGGTAAACTAAAAATGGCGAAAAGAGATCCTTTCGGCCCAGTTACAACAAATGCTGGTTATTATCTGCCTCCTGAATATTATTCAGTAGCCCAACCCGCATATCCCACCAATGCTACCCACGAGATTGTTCAAGGGTATCCGGCAGGTTTAGTCGGCTTATATACAAGATTCGCAACAGTTGCAACCAAGAAAGCTCCCCAAGCTGATTTGAACAAGAAGGGTGAGTGGGTAGACTCTCTAGGACCAGGAACTGGAATAATTGTATTTAGAGAGGCATGCGGGTATAAAGGTCAGTGGTCTGAAGTAGTTGTTGTTGGCAACCGATACCATACCGATGTGCAAATTGGTCCTAACATTATTGAGAAGAAGAAGTTATATCTTAGAAGTGATGCTTTACGCTCACTTACCATCGCATCGCATCCCATAGTAGGTGAAGATGACATTGTGAGTCCAACTGATGCAATTATCCCAAGCAATTGGAGATCTAAAGTTCTTGGAAAACCTTATTTTGATGATAGAACTGCATCTTACTGTGTTGTGGTAGAACACAGGATCGACGACTCAGGAGATCAATCTAAAATTCAGGAATTTATGACGGATTCCTTGAAAAGTGGTAGGCAAATGATTTTTGGCTACTACAACAAGGATGGCCCAGAATCTGGTCCGTTTTTTATTTTTGCACGAGCTACAGAGTACCATGTAGAAAGCCGACCCGCAGATTATAGTTCCGCAATAAAAGTTCTGGTGCAGATACCACAAATATATTTTGATACTTATAAAGATAAAGGTGCTTCCCTTGGTAGCCAAATATCCCAAGGATTATCCGATGCAGAAGAGAGTGTAAATAGATATTTAGATTCCAACAACGGAATGGCTAATACTCAAGCACTCAGAGATGGGTTCTTTTCAGGTTTAGACGATGATGCCCTAAGATCAGAAGCCAGGGGAGGACAAATATTTGGTGAGGAAGTTGATTGGGTTCAAAAAGACTGGGCCAGAAACCTTTTAACAGACCCAGAAGATTCCGCTGCCCGTTCTCAAGAGTCCATAGATGAATTGGGTGATGCACTTAACGGCCTGCCTGAGCACCTCTATAATCGCTTTCTACCGGGCGAATGGCGAGATGCGATTGAGGGTACTATTGCTGACGTAAAAGCTGGCTTCGCCGAAGCTACGGAGTTCTCAGACGATTTAACAAAAGGTCTTGATGATGCATTGAAAATTTTAACCAAAATCACTACTTCCTTGGCAAATGCACCAGATTTTGCCTCAGTAAATGACTCACTGGTATCTGCTTTAGGAGATCCTAATGTTGACTTATCTAACCTTACATCAAAAGTCACAAACGGAGCACTGGGCGATGCTGCTCTTCGACGAAGAGCTGCACAAAGGGACATTGCCTCTGTTTTGCCGAAGTTTAAAGGAACGTTAATTAAGAAGAAATATGATCGAGATAAAATTTTGTATGATGCCCTCGCTGTGCTTGGTATTCAAGATTCACCTTCAGGCCCCAAAGCAGCAAAAGTAAAAAAAGAATTTGAAGCCTTAGAAGAAACAATAAAAAGAATAGATTTTTATTCTTCATTCACTCCAGATGAATTAATATCCGGGCTCGGGTCTTTATCTGCTCTTTTGAAAACTTATGAAGATCAAAAAGATTCATTTCAGGGTGATATTAACGGCTGGAGACCAAAATATGATGCTGATAGGGTAGATTTAATATTTCCCAAGATAAATATCTATCTCAGGAATCTAATAGAGGATTATGATAGAAAAATACCAGTAAAATTTGAATTTGGGTTCTCAAGAAACCATAAGTTGATTTATGTGGGCTATGTTGCTATCGACCTTGCCCATGTGCCCTTTAGTGACCGAAACCGGCTGAGACTCAGATCCCTTTGGGGCATTAACCAGCATGCCGAGCACCCAGACGCCCATGAGACATTCCACTTCCATGGAGACTCAAGTTTGGGATCCCACGTAAGCGGCACACCCCCATTAGACTCTGAAACAATCATGGCTTATCTTTGGAAGCTTAATGATTCTACAAAGGAAGGTAATTTAAAATTAACTCAATGGGGAAGCAAATACGTTTTCCCACGCCCCACGTTTGTTCCTAAACCAAGATTAACCTCCGATGTTACTGAAGAAATAAAACGACTTGAAGGGGAGATTTTAACGCTTCAAAAGGTAGAGGAGCAGAAAAATGCATTCCAAAATACCGAGCTTCGACTTCGACAAGGAATGCAGGCTGTAAACCACATAGAACAGAAGGTTGATACTTTTGCAGCCGATATTAACAAAGATGTTGACAAAATTAATAATGCCGATGATGTATTTTTTGATTGGCTCGCAGCAGCATCTTCAGAAATGAATCCGTATGTTGCTGGGTTAATCAAGTGTGTTACACCGAAAATAGATATTGATTTACTTCCAGAGATTCCAGACATAGACCTCTCTATTATTAGAAATCCAGTAATGAAGTTCATTGAACTTACAGATGCGATTATTCCTTCAGATCCCAACTGGCAACTGAAAGTCGCAGCAGAAAAGGCATGGGAGCAAGCAAAGAAATTAGTATGGGTTACTGCTGTAAAAATGTTACTTGAGTATTATGCAGCGGCTTGTTTACAACTTCAAGCCTTTGCAATAGGTGAAGCACTGGATGCCATAGATAACTTAATGAACCCTGATCCCGCTGATGTAGATTTAGATTTGGCAGGAGGAGCACAGACAAGACAAGCGCTAGAAGATTCTTCATTGCTAAATTCTCTTAAAGATTCCAATCTTCTTCCTCTTGATGGTCTTAATGATTCCGAATCGATTGAAAAAATCAGAGCCCTCTTCTCAGATGTAACTGGACTTTTAAGTCCTGTGGAGATTTGCCAGTTAACTTCTGGTCTTGCACCTCCGTATGTTATCGAACTTGTTAGGAGCTTGATTTCAATCAAACATCCAGATTTTGTTGGAGTTCTTGACAGTAGAAGTAAAATTCAAGATTTATTTATTTCTATTGGTGATATGATAAATCATAATTTGTGTGATGAGATTATATCAAACCATGAAAACGAAACATATAATACTTCGTATGGCGGACTTGCGTGTGATATCAGCAAAGAGCTTGCTGAGGTCCGTAGAAGTCTCTTGCGCTGTCAACCAGGACTAACCCCAGAAATGATAGAAGATATCATTGCTAGAGAAAACGAAAACACACTTCGAACACTAAGAACCGTTTTGGAGAACTTGGGATCTGATAAAATTATTCCTCCGTTGGATATAGAAACTGATGCAACTAGACATGCTAAAAAAATGGCATTCAAATCTTTATTTAGCCCAGCCGAAAGATCTTTGAATAAAGAATTAAAAGAATATTCAAAATTTATGAGCGAACGAGCAGTGCTCGACGTGGGCATGATCCCCACACCAGAAGCTTTGGAGATCTTACATTCTAAAGCAGCAGTTGATACTGGTGAGGATTATCGTTTTGCACTTCCTGGCGAAGTTTTAATGGGTACCCGACAACCAGAGGAACTTCCGTTTGCAACTGAAATAGCAACATTCTTTAGAACACAAATAGAAACTATTGAAACCAATGAAGAATTTCAGGATTTTCAATTTAATATTTTTGATATTGAAGAAGAAGAGGGTGGAATTAAAATAAAGTTGCGTTCACTTGGGCAATCTGCCACGACTGATGATCAATTAATTGATATAGCTACTCGAACTGGCTGGGCTTGGCATCACTACCATAAACCATATGATGGATCTGAAGATTGGGGTACATTTGACGATCATGCTCAATCATATTTTGATGAGGTGGTGGAGCCTAATTTACCTTATCAACCCGCTACTCAAGAACACCTAATGAAGCGTTGGAGAGAAGAGGGTTTCGAAGTTCATATGAATTGCCGAGATAAGGAAAAATATGATAATCAATATTACCAAACTGGTATATGGAACAAAATAGAATGCTCCGAAGATGGGTGCGAAGGAGAAGATGGAAACTTCGGCTGGTTTACTGACTGGGGCGACTGGGATCCCCCCGCGTACGTTAACTCTGGGAGACCAAACGCAGCACAAAAGATGCCACCTAATATTACTGACTGGACCGATGCTCAAAGATGGCTCGAAGATACTATCAAAGAGCAAAGTGCCGATTTTAAGAAAAACGTAAAAGAGGAAGAAGGAGATAAAATTAGAATTCATGACATGACCTATGCTTACAAAGAACCAGTATATGAGGTCACTAAAGGTCTTGCACCCGATGCTTCTACGTTTGAATTATCATATAAGATACACAACAGGAAAGAGCTAGAAATTCCCGGCATTAGTGCTCTAACAGAACAAGCTGTCAGTGCTCAGTCTACTCAAGCAGGTCCGGGCTTTATGCCATCTTCAACCCTTGATAATGACGGAAGAGATAAATATACTCTTACGATTCAGGATAGTGAGTCTTTGGAGACAACCTTTGCTTATAGTAAAAAATATGAGCCATCAGAAATAGTGTCAAATTTTATTAGTCAAGAATTTGGAAATATCAGTTTTGCCGACACTAACGCTACACCACAACAAGTTTATTTTGAGAATTTCATAAACCCAAATACTGAATCTAGCGAAGAGTTAGAGTCACTATTAAGATATGGAATATTCTTGCAGATTACTAGAGATATTATTTCTTTTCTTGGTCGAAAGATTGCTAATTCTAAATATTTTAAATTTAGTGATAAAGAAGAAAACGGCAGTAAGTTATCTAATTTAGAAGCTCTAGAACTTCAAGATAAATCTTTATTTAATATGGATGTAACTTTGGATGGCGCAGTTGAAAAGTATATAAAAAATAAAAAGAGTGATTTACCACCTCCAAGAGATGCAACTGTACAAAGAATAAACTATAATGCTTTTGAAGTAGCAGCAATCGAACAAAGTATCAAAGCAATGGTTCGTGTATATGTTATTGAATATTTTGTAAAAGGTTTGTTTGTTGCTTCTTCTTTTAGAACGATTGGTGAAGCTAAAGATATAGCTAAAGACTATTTGCTTGAAAAAATAAAATCTGATATACCGAAACAATTTACTACAATTTTTAATTATAAGTTCTTTTATCTTGCTAGGGGTATCTATCAGGATAACCTGGAAACAGAATTAACTGAAGTTGATCAAGATATAGACTATATTATTAAGAAACATATCGCAGAACAGTATGATGTTGTTTCTAAACAGTGGGACGAGATTATACAAAAAGATTTAAATGCAGAGTCTTTTGAAGCTGAACAGCAATTGAAGGATCTGGAGAAAAGACTATCTGAAGATCCTGAGCTTGCTAGAAGATTGAAAGAGCGCGAAGGTGAGTTAGAACGAGAACTTTCACCCGGAGTATTAGGGTACATAAATCAATTACCAGAACGAGATTATATTCGTTCTGTTGATAATATAATGGAATTTTATGGGGATGAACAAGAGACATTTCAGAATGGAAGTTTCTATTTTGAAAAACGTGTTAAAATATCTTATAGTAATGGAACTGAAGAGATTCTTTCATTTGATGAGTTTAGTGAAAAAAAACCCGAGGAAGAAATTTCTTGGATATTTGAATTTGTGGCTAGTTTAAAGCTTTTTGTTAAAGAACACACAGGAGATCTCGATTCATCAAATGCTCGTCATTGGTTTGATTCTGTGAAAGAACAGCTACTCGACCTTGCTGGGCAGGCCAGCGAATCCGCCCCTTCAGATTTATTTGATGAGTTGGTAACTGAGGCTCAAAGAATCGCCACCCAACAGGATCCCACCAGTGCTTTAGAGACATGGAATAACAAAGTAGATAATTTTGCACAACAACTTAGTGAAGCTTATAATATGTTAACTAGCCAATACGGTATCTCTTCTATTTTTTATGAACTTAGATTAATGTATATGATGCCCAGTTTTGCAAGTTTGGCAAATCAACAGCTTACTGGCTTTTCGTCTCTTTTAAGCCCCACAGATTATAATGCTTTTGAACACATAGATATCGCTGGTTCTGCGATCATCAGCGGGGTAAAATTATTTGTGACCCCGCTACTATCCGCTGAAGTAACATCACAATTCTCTGATACAACTCTTTGGTCAGGACTATTAGATGCTTCACAAATTTATAATAACTTAAAGCAAGAGATAATTTCTAAAGAAGAAATGAAATTTCTTTTTGATTATGTGTTCCCAGTTGAGAAATATAAGACTTTGATGAGTATTTATACTATTGAGTCCATGGGCGAGTTCCCAGGTCTTGATTCTATGTTTACAGAAACAAAAACAGAATTGCGAACTGTTTTTAATAAAATGGATAGTCGAGGTCGATTTGGTTATAAAGGACCAGATAAGGACCAAAAACTAGAAGAGGAATAAAAGATGGCAACATTAGCACCAAAATTACCACTAGCACTGGATGCAAGTACACAGTATGCGATGATCAAAGATTATCCCAAGCTTGCTGCCCAAAATCTTAAAATGCTTATATTAACAATTCCAGGTGAAAGAATGATGGATATCAATTTTGGTGTAGGGATTCCAAAATATTTATTTGAAAATAACGATAATATGGTTAGAGCAGAAATTAAAGCAAAACTTTACGAACAGGTGAACACTTATCTTCCATATTTGGATATTCTTGAGGTTGAATTTCATTCTTCAATGGAAGACCCAACCGTTAGTGAGCATTATCTGGGTATGAGGGTAATATATAATATTGTCCCGGTCGGTATAGTTTCGTCGCTATCTATCTCAATGAACGGTTCAAATATTACAACAGCTAGCGAAATTGTAAGCTATTCTTGATAATTGACTAATTATTAATAATATATCTGGAAGAGGATACATGAGTGCCAAAAAAAATAAATACAAAGGCGATTAAATACACCAGTAGGGACTTTGATACTATCAAAGAAGATCTGGTCGATTACGCCAAAAGATATTATCCCAATACATATAAAGATTTTAATGAGGCTAGTTTTGGCTCTCTTATGCTTGATACTGTTGCTTATGTTGGTGATATTCTATCGTTCTATTTAGACTATCAAGCGAACGAATCATTTTTACAAACAGCGGTTGAATATAACAATGTGTTGAAACATGGTCGTCAAGTTGGTTTTAAATTTAGCGCTAACCCCTCTTCATATGGGATTCTCTCTTTATATATTTTAGCACCAGCAAATACTACTGGATTAGGACCAGACACGAATTATCTTCCGATATTAAAGAAGGGTTCCACATTCCATTCAGAAGGTGGAGCATTTTTTATCTTAAATCAAAATGTTGATTTTGCCAATAGCAGCAATGAAGTTCGAGTAGGGCGTGTCAACAGTACAACTGGCATACCAACCCATTATGCGATTAAAGCACACGGTCAAGTAGTTTCAGGCAGAAGAGTTCAGGAAACTACAACAATTGGTAGTTTTACTAAGTTCTTAAAATTACAAATGGATACACAGGATGTAACAGAGGTTTTATCAATAGTAGATTCTGAGGGTAACCAATATTACGAAACAGAATATCTTTCTCAAGATATAATTTACAAGGGCATCACTAACCAAGTCCAGTCCGATCGAGATGGTGGTGCTATGGAAATTTTAAAACCGTTTGTTGTGCCAAGAAGATTTACAGTAGAACGCGAAAGAAGAGCAACATATTTACAATTTGGCGCAAGTTCTGATATTAAAGTAAACAACGATATGATTGCAGATCCGGCTTCCGTTGCTTTGAAAGTACATGGAAAAAATTATATTTCTGATACTTCGTTTGATCCAACGAGTTTGATTGATAGCGACAAGTTTGGGGTTTCTCCGTCAAATACAACTTTGACAATTGTTTCTAGAGTAAACGACAACGAGACAGTCAACGCTTCAGCAAAAAAACTTAATATGGTTGGCGGCCCTCTCTGGGATTTTGGTGACACAGCTAGTTTAACAGCGGCTACAGTTAAGACAGTTAGGCAATCTTTAGAAGTTGAAAATGAAGAGCCAATTGTTGGTGATATTACTTTGCCAACAACTGAAGAATTGAAAGTTAGAATTCACGATAGCTTTTCAACTCAAAATCGAGCAGTAACACAGAATGATTACCAATCTTTAGTTTATAGAATGCCACCGCAGTTTGGGGCAATTAAAAGAGTGAGGATCTTAAGAGATGAAAATTCTTTCAAAAGGAACCTTAATGTTTATATTATATCTGAAGATTCGGATGGCTATTTGACAACATCCAACAGTTCTATAAAAAAGAATTTGAAAACATGGCTTCAAGCTAATAAAATGATTAATGACACAATTGATATATTAGATGCGAAGATTGCAAACATTGGTGTTGATTTTAAAGTTGTGGGAGATCTAGAACGCCCAAAATATGATATTTTATCATCAGCAGAAACCGCTTTGAAACAATTTTTTAGCAGAAAGATGGATATTGGAGAACCAATATTCTTAACAGATATCTATGCCGAACTAAAGAAAGTTGATGGATTGGTGGATGTCATCTCGGTCAAGATTACTAGAAAAGTCGGAGGAAATTATTCTGATGTATCTTTTGATCTTGAAGGTGGGCAATCACCAGATGGAAGATATATCGAGATACCAAAGAATGTAATATTAGAATTGAAATATCCAGACAGTGATATTAAGGGGGCAATTGTATAATGCCTATTAAAAAATATTATTCCACCGCCGACACGACTATTACTAATGCCTACAAAGAAGACCTACAGACTAGAGGTACTGGTTCTAATATGGGTCTTTCTGATTCACTAGAAACTTTCACGATCTATAATCAAGTAAATTATTCAGCTTCGGGAAATACCGTAACCATAGGAGCACAAACCGAGGCAGCTCGAATTTTAATTAAATTTGATGCTTCAACAATAAAAAGTGATTATGATGCTGCTACAGTTCCATCTGCTTCAAATTTTTATTTAAGGCTTTATAATGCCAAACATCCCATGACTTTGCCGAAGAATTATTCTCTGGAAGTATATCCGCTGACACGTTCTTTTACAGAAGGTCACGGTCTGGATATGGAGGATTACTCAGATGAAGCTGAAGCTAACTGGGTCTTTGCCAATACAGACTCTATAACACTCCAAGGCACGTTCTCCTCCATTACTGGTAGTGGTGTTACTGGTAGTGGCACAGCTTTCACAACTCAACTTGGTACTGCTAAAAAGCTGAAAATTCAAATTGATGGATCATCAGAATATGAAACATTTACTATTAGTTCAATTGAAAGTGCTACACTTTTAACTATCGCCTCTACTGCATCAAACACGCTCTCTGCATCAACAGCAATGTTAACTGACGGTGCGTGGCTTGTTAATGGAGCCATGAGCGATGTTAACACTGTATTGGGCACTGTATCGTTTGCTGACGGTGACGAAGATCTTCTGTTGGACATTACATCTCATGTCAATACTTGGAGAGACTCGGCTAGTAATCACAAAGGATTATTGATTACTTTTCCAACATCCTCTCTCGACGAAACTCGTTCATATTATACTAAAAAGTTTTTTGCAAGAGGAACAGAGTATTATTATAAACAACCTACAATCGAAGCTCGCTGGAACGATTCTGTTTTAGATGATAGTGGTCAAACTTATAAAATTAGCACAAGGCTTTCAAACGATGATAACACAAATAATCTTTATTTATATAACTGGTATAATGGTGCTCTTCAGAATATTAGTGGAAACCCTCAAGTAGTTTTAAAACTTTATTCTGACTCTACTCGTAGCACAGAACTGTCTGGAAGTACAAATATAGAAACTATTACTTCTGCTTCAACAGGAATTTATAAAGCACAAGTTAGAGTAGACACAGATGCAACCACCATTTATACAAAATGGTATTCTGGAAGCACGACTTATCATGAAGACAGTTTAACTGTTTCTGCTAGACCCTTTAAGAACGACTATAATGAACCAGAATATATTATTTCTATGCCAAATCTTAAATCAAGTTATACTACAGATGAAGCGACTCGTTTAAGACTATACACCCGATTAAAAGATTGGAGCCCTACTATTTATACAGTAGCAAGTAAAGATATAGAAAACCAAATAGTAACAAAAGCTTACTATAAAGTTATAAGGCTTGTTGACGATGTAGAAGCCATTGGATATGGAACAGGGAGCGTAAAATATACCAAACTTTCTTACGATATTTCTGGTAGTTATTTCGATTTAGATATGTCATTATTTGAAAGTGGATATGCGTATGGTCTTAAGTTTGTATTTGACATAAATGGAAAATATCGTGAACAGCCCGAGACATTTAAGTTTAGGGTAGATTAATATGTCCACAGATTCGTTTGGAAAACAATCAAACAAGCTGGTAACTTCACAAGACTCAGAGACCGTTTCTAGTGAAGTAGAATCTAAAGATCTTGTTCGTGAAGAAACTGCTCGACGAAATACGTTTGTACCTAAAGTAGATTTTGGCGATCCTAAGAATTTTGCACATCATGCTTCTGCTGAAAAATATTATGCAGACACCATTACCCACATTTACAACACATACCCATACGATGGTTCTGATGCAGAACAAGTCGAGTGGCACAATAGCGCATCATTTGTTGATAATTATTTGTTTGAGAATGGATATCCTCGATCTACTGGATATATTACACTAAACACGACTCACACTATTGGTGATACTCAAACAGACCCCTCATCATCTGGAGAAACTTTTAACAGTGCAAGTAGCCCACAGTATGTAGTTTTCAAGGGTGGTCCCCACTCAGCTTCTTCGGACGCTGCAACTGGCATACTTTCAGATTTATTTGGTGATAGCAAAACAAATATTTATAAGACATCTGAAAATAGAAGTAGTAATTTAGATATATCTTCTGATCTGGGAAACACTGTTGAGTTTTGGTATAAGGTTTCCTCAACTTCTAGTTTCAAAGAGCAGTCAACTTGTATTTTTGATATGTGGAACCAAGAAGACCTTGACAGTGATAACTATGGACGACTTATGGTCGAAGTTTTGGGTCCATGGTCTGGTGATGGCACGGCATTTCCAACAACAGGTTCATTTACTGTTTCTTGTCGGTCGGGTTCTTATGGAGCAAGTCGTGTTCACGTAGGTTCTGGTTCTGCAATGCCTTCTGATTGGTCACTAACTGATTGGCACCATTATGCGTTTACATTTAAGAGTGACTCTTCAACTGACAACACCAAAGTTAAATTTTATGTTGATGGAAATTTAATTACTGAAGCTGACGCTGGCACAGCTATTGCTTCTTCAATTGATCGAGGTTGGCAGGCATCTGTGGGTGCTTATTTAGAGGGTCCAAGTGTAGCATCTACTTCTAGCCTGTCAGAAGGTTATGGAACATATCCTACCGCTTCTTATGATGAGCTTAGGTTCTGGAGAAAAGCTCGAACTGAAAAGGAAATTAAGAGAAACTGGTTTAAGCAAGCACGAGGCGGCACAAATACTGACGATGCGAATGTCGAACTGGGGGTATATTATAAGTTTAATGAAGGCACCATAAACACTAGTTCCATTGATACCAACGACGCAACAGTATTAGATTATTCTGGTCGAATCTCCAATGGAGACATTAAGAACTATAATTTAACTGTTAGAAGCTCTAGCTCTGCTTTAACAAACGAACACAAAGATCCAATTATTCGCCCTACAAACTATCGAGTAGTTGATTATAAGTCTGCTATGGAATCCAAAGGAAGTACTTATGATCTAGGTAACCATACCTCTATCATGAATTCAATTCCAAAGTGGATTACAGACATTGATGAAGATAATGGTTCGACAGTATTAAAGAATCTTATCCAGATTGTTTCTAGCTATTTTGATACTCTTCAACTTCAAATTGAGGCCCTACCTCATATTAAAAACTCTGAATACAATACTCTACAAAGCGGAAGCGCCCCATACCATTTTGTGAGGGAAGCAGTGGCTTCAATGGGTATGCTGAATCCAGATATTTTTGTAGAAGCTACTGTACTTGAAGAAATTTCGTCAAGAAACGAAACGACCAAATATACTGAAAATATACAAGATGTAAAGAATGTAATTTATCAAAACATTTATAACAACTTGCCCTATATTTATAAATCCAAGGGAACTGAAAAATCTTTTCGTAATTTGATTCGCTGCTTTGGTATAGATGATGAAATATTAAAAGTAAATATGTATGCAGATAATGTTGATTTTACTTTTAACGAAGACAACAGTAGAGCAACATCTTATAAAAAGCAATATGTCAACTTTAATAATACGGCTAGTTACTCGGCTGTTGTATACCAGTATGCTGATGCTTCAAACGCTGATTCAACCGGGTCTTTGAAAGGTCAAACTTCAAATTTAGATTATGTTCCTTATACACTACAGTGTGAAGCATATTTCCCCAAAAAATATTCTGATGATGTTTCTGAAACCCTCAGTACAAATTTTACACAAACATCTATTTTTGGTCTACACGGTGCCGACGACGGTGCCAACCTAACTTGGCCTACGGATGATGCTGGTAATTTTCAAGTATATTTTATACGCGAGGACTCTAATGAAAAAGGTGGCTACTTTAAATTAGAATTTAGTGGTTCTACTGATGTTGTTTTGACATCTTCGATTATAAAAAATATTTACGATAATGAAAAATGGAATTTGGCAGTACGACTTACGCCCACTGGAGCACTTTCCGACATTTCAGCCGGATCTGATAATGCTACCAGTTATCAGTTGGAGTTCTACGGAGTAAATTCAGTTTCTAATGTTACACAAAATGAATTTTTATTAACAGCTAGCATTAATAATACTGTCGCGAAAAAGGTTCTTAATAAATCTAAGCGGGTTTATGTTGGGGCACATAGAACAAACTTTACTGGTTCTATACTTTATAAGTCTGATCTTAATATTTCTTCAACACGCTTCTGGTTTGATTATTTGGATAACGAGACAATAAAATATCACTCTCACGATGCCTCAGCTCACGGAAGAATCGAACCATATAAACCTGCACACTTTACTATTTCCTCTCTTTCTGGTTCCAAGGGTGGTGTCTCTATTCCACAAATTGAGACTTTAGTTCTTAATTGGAACTTTCAGAATTTAAGTAGTTCTAATAGTAGTGGCGAGTTTACTGTACTTGATTACTCATCTGGTTCAACCACTCCTTATAGCTGGTTTGGTGATTATAAATCAAAACACCACACCGCCAAAGGTTATGGCTTTCCAGCGAGCTATGATAAGACAATAGTTCACAAATATATCGAATCTAGAAAGACTTCTCAACCAGAGACTTTGAACAACTCAGACATGGTTAATATTTTAACTCAGGACGATGAGTTTTTTACCAGAGACACTGTTCCCGTAAAACACTATTTTTCTGTTGAGAAAAGTATGTATCAGGTCATTTCTGATGAGATGATTAAGATTTTTGCTGGATTAAGATATTTTAATGATTTGATTGGTCATCCTGTGAATCGTTATAGAATGGAGTACAAAGATCTTAGAAAGCTCCGCCAGTTATTTTTTAACAATGTTGATAATACTCCAAGCTTGGAAAAGTATGTTGATTTTTATAAGTGGATTGATACTTCTATTGGTTCTATGATTGAGGAATTGTTTCCGGCATCAGCAAATCACTCTTCTGGGGTTCGAACTGTTATTGAGAGCCACATGCTCGAAAGAAACAAATATTGGAATAAATTTCCAACAATTGAGCAGAAATTAAAGGAGCCGATCGGTGACATTACGGGCAATCACCAAAGCCCTTCTTATTCATGGAAATTTGGACATTCTCCCGCAACGGGTTTTGATGGTGTAACCAATACGTTATATGGAAACCAAAGGATTTTAAGAACAGACCCACGAGTATCTAGTGGGGATGCCAATGTGGACGCTGATCGCGAGACAATCAGAAAAGCGATTCTTCGTAATAAAAAGGGGAAATCTAAATTAGTTGGCTCTACTGAACAGGGTACTAGGCTTTATGATCCTACGACTCAAGCCGTATATGAAGCTAGCACATATGCTTCAAGACATCTAAAGCTATATAATTTTGATGTAGTAGTTCAAAATTCTATTAAGGGTGGAACAAACAGACATATTAATAAGATCCCTCCTTACGAATTTTTAAGAACAGCAACTGAATTTAAAACATCTGCTGCGGTCAGAACAGATAGTGCTGTTGTAAATAATAATTCTCAAGACAACGCAGAGTTGTTTACTAAGTTTAAGGCAGATAGCAATAGTATTAATAATAATGCTGCAAGTGGCTCTGTAAACCCCTCAAAGGGTTCCTTACTAAATCCATTTAGTGAACACTCAGAGACCGTAACTGGTACACCAAAGATAACAAACAACTTGTTTGATTCATACGGTAAAGACGGCGAAACCCCAGCTCAAAGCCCGTTTACCAATGCACACGTAGGGGGTTCACAACACCGACATACAGATATGAACAGGGGAGAAACTTTAGATACTGCTGCAACAAGAGCAGAATTATATGTTGATGTTGATAGCAGCGAGACAATTTCGGAACTAAGACACCCGAATCATAGTTCTGCTGATGTACCATCTGCAAGGTTATTTAGAGATGAACTAGCCAAACGACCCATTAACATAAGAAACATTAAGTATTCTACCAGTTCTTTTAATATTGGGAACTATTCTAAAGATTATCAAGTGGTGAATACAAACGGAAGATCTTCACAGAACAGGTGGTTTTACAAGAACAATGGAGAGATTGCTATTACTGGTTCTATTTCTTCTACTGCCGTCATCGGAGTAAAAGATTTCTCTTTACCAGATCGATCCACAGATTCTCTAGGAAACAATTTTGGAACTTCAGATCATGTTATTGTACAAAGATTCTCGGCTCCCGGTGGTCCAGATTCAATGTCTCGCCGCTCACTTGATGGCGAAAGCGAAGAATATAGCCCGTATAATTCTATTAACTATAGAAACTTGTTGATAAGGCAATTTTTAAATACAAAACACAAAACTCATGCTGGTCAAAGAGGATATGTTCAGGGCACAACAACTGGTTCTTACCACAAGGTACAAAGAAATACGGGACATAGAATTAGTTTAACTGGCTCTACAGATTCACACATAGAACAAAAGACACAACACGATAACTTTTTTGTTAATTATCAGATCCCACGCTCAGAATACCAGTATGCCTGGATTACCGCATCAGCACAACAGCCCGTGTTTCCTGGGACTACCAACCCATTTAATCGTCACGGCTTTTCATCAAAATATTTAAATGTTCAGAATTCGGCAAGCTTTTCATTAAGTGGTAGCCTTTATGCTGGCACCGGAGTTATGGATATCGATTATGCTGGTATGAATACGGTTATTTATGATCCGCATAGCATTAAGCGTAATATAACTGGTTATCCAAATGAAAAATATTTTGCTACCCTTAATCATAAAAATTATGCCCATCAGTTTTTAGCAGACACAAGCATAACAAATGTTGATAAAGCTAAACAACTGAATGCTCTTTTGTTACACAGAAATGGTCCTTATCAGTATCCTATGTGGAAACAAATTAGAGCTGGCGAAACATCACTCGCCAGAAGTTTGAGAAAAGAAAATTTAGTTGTAGTATATACCGACAACAGGACTCCAAATATTGATGGCTCGGAGGCAATTCAAAGAGAGGTGCGGAGGTTTAAAGAACCTGTTGTAACTTGGAATATTCCGATAGAAACACATATCAAGACAAGTGAATCAGATAGCGAAGTTTACAAAGTTAAAAGCTCATATAGAAATAATTTGGAAATGTTTGCTAATCCACATTTATCCAATTTTGTTAATCCTGAGAAAAGCAGAAAAGATAAAAAACTACAGCCATATGATAAGTTATTGGAACTATATGATGATGATGATAACCCTATAGTTTTTAAATCGATTCGATATAGTGAAAATATTTTTCCAAAGCACAGAAATGTGGGTCTAAATAGAACTCGCAGTAGGGTGAATTACGAAGAATCAGAAGATACACTAAGAAAGAGCCCAGGGGTTATAAGAACATTCTGGCGTTCGGCTCAAAATGATAGGATTAAACCAAATAGATCTTCTAATGCTCTCGATACTAAATTTAGTATATCACAGATTGATCAATTTAAACAACTCGATAGTTTTTGGGCATTAGATCATTTTTATGTTGATATAGGTTCTAATACTTATGAAGTTCTGGGAGATCTAGCTTATGTCGGCATTAAGAGATATAGAAGTTGGATTACGGGCGAATTTCTTTCTCATGAGGCATCTCCGTATACCTCTGTGGTCACTTCTGGAGACTTCAATTCAGCGGGTGCTTATAGTTCCAGGGGTCAAACATCTGGTGTCATTACGGGAGATAGCTATCAGAGTGTTGATTATCTAGATGTTGATGTTTCCAATACTACTGGGTATAAATACCCATCGGATGAACAAGTATCTAGAAACACCCAGTTTAACAACAGTCCAGATGCCGCTGCTTATGCTGCATCTAGTTTTGGTGATGAAGGAGATAGTGTCGATCCTATTTTACAGCAGGTTATGGGGACTCTTCAGGGCTACAATACTGGAGAAGCACCAAATAGTTTAGATGAACTTGGAACCAACGGTGGAATACTTATTTTGAATCCACCGATGAATAGTGACTTTATGGGAGACAATGGCTATACACTTTCACAAAATTCAGGCTTGGATAGCATATTATCTGGGCTCGACCTTGACTTAATCGCAGATGTAGATGGATTGTGGGATGCTACTGAAAATCCAGGGTCTACTAATATAACCAACAATATATTTCTATCAACGTCAACCACGGCGGTCCCCGGTACGTTAATAAGACCAAGCATAACAACGTTGCCACCACGCCCAGCTATTCAGTTTTATCATCAGCCATTTCATAGTATTTTGGGTGAGTCAGCGATGAAGTGGAGAGTATCAGAACTTTCTGGGAAGAAACCATGGTATAACGTTTATAAGGATTATGGTGAAGATATTCAAAGAATGGGCCAAAACTATAGTACCATTCCAGAGTTTAGAATTTCCAAACATATGCCCTATTATGTACAAAACGAAAAAGGAAATTTTACAGCAGATAATTATGGATTCTTAACGCTTGAAGGTTCTGGGGATCATGTTGCTGAACATGACAGTGCAGAGAAGAGAATTAAATTTAAGAAAGTATATTCTAGAGATGGTATAGGTGCTGATGATATTTCTGCATATCCCACCGGTTCAGGTGATGTCAACACGAACAATATCCAAAATAATGCTTGGTATAAGTATGTTCATCCCGATGGTGATCTAACAAACATCACCTTTAAAAATTATAATAATGTGTATTCAGCGGGTACATTTGATATAGACAATTCTATTATGACTGTCTACAATATAACTAAAACCCTTCCCAGTACTGAACAAAATAGTTCTGGTGTAGATTGGAAATCCATTTCTCCATATCAAACAAGAAATGCGGCTGTTAATTTAAATACAGAAACAGAAACAGATTATTTGATTTCTACTATTGAAAAAATAAATACGCTTGGCTCAAGTTCAATTAGTCTACAGCAGGAAAGCTCAAATGGAAATCCAGGTACACCACTCTGTGTATCTTTCTGGGCAAGCTTAGACGATAGGGCGAACGATGATATATACGTTGGAGCCTGGAATATTGCAATGGGCGATGGTCCCGATGAATGGATGGGTTTGTGGCTTAAGGCACCAAAAGCAAAAGATTGGGGCGGCTCTGGTACAACAAGAGGAATTACTTTTTTTACTAGTGTTTCTGGTGAACAACCTGCTACCCAGAGATCAGACGCAGAAGTCTCATATAGCGAAAATATTTATGAATTTTTTAATGCTGATGGCTCTGAAGCAACTTTAACACCAGGAACCCTATATCACATTTTGTTTGAATTTGTTCCTCGTGGAATGACAGATGGGATCTCCCCGGCATATATTCGAATGTTTTTAAATGGCTCAAAGTTATATGGCAAACACATCAAATATGCAAATTACGACACTGCTAAAACTGGTGTTGCGTATTCTGCGGTTCCAATGGGAGCAGACACTTCTTGGAATGAGAGCGAGACTTACGGAGACTCTATAGGTCAACACGGTTTCAATAAATTAACTGATTTACAAATTGGAAAATCTAACCCAGATAGTTTAAAAGAAGGACAATACTTTTATGGGCTTATGGATGAATTTTCTATGTGGTATGGTACATTAACTTCTGATGATGCCACTAGAATGAACTATTATGGGCAGCCTAGTAACTTAACAGAAGAATACGCAAATACTGAAATTGCAGGTTCAACTGGCTCATGGAATGCTGAGTTTGGTTCCGCTGCACCTAAGATTGGTTCTGACGGTGGGGTTACTTACACAATTCCAACATCTAGTTTTTCTTTCAAGGATCTGGAATTATTTCAATGGTCTCGTTTGGGAGTTCCACTATCTATTAAGCCGGATGCTTTGCAAGTTGATTATAGTGAAGAGTTTTTCAATAAATATTGTCATACTGATTTTATTAAATATTTTGATAAAATTACTGAAGAACACTCAGTTGGAACAAAAACTAAATTAAGGCTGAAGATCAATGCTGTTAAAAAACTATTACCTTACAACGGATTTTATCCGTCTCAAAGAACAACACAGATGGCCTATTTATTTAAAGAATCATACAAGGACAGCATTACGTTGATGAATGTCAATGCCCCCTATAATAAAGAGGGCTTACACAGAACTCAAGCCTTTCAAGCACTTCTTCAGCCATTTTTTGCTCCTGGTTTATTATATAATACAATAAAGTCTGGTATAGCAGTTGATTGGCCGATATTTACAAATATCAGGGGCAGAGAGCCAGCTCGACCTTTCCCTATAATGGATGCGTTTGATCATGTAAATAATTATGCTGCAAAGAAAGTAAATATTGCTGCTCCATCTTGGTATGTGGAGCAAGATTTGAGTAATCCTGGTATGGTAGGTGAACCTGGGGTCGCTTATGACCAAGGTGCTATTGAATTAGCCGACGTTGCTTTTAGAAGCTCACAGCCGAAATATAATATTGGATCTGAATATGGAACTGATGCCGAAGGCTTTGTGATTATTGGTGAGCCCACCGCAAGGCTAGATTTTGATAAGTTATTAGATGTCGAATCTGCTTTCTATAGTGAGGGTTCGATCGGACATAAGGCATCAAATCCAACAGAAAAAAATATAAATATTTTTCCAAATGTTATAATAGAATTTAGGGGCTTTGAGTGTGAGGAAAACTCAATTGTATTGCGCCAACCTGTTGTTGAAAGTGGAAAAGTTATTTCGTTAGAAGATAAGACAATTCATATTAAGCACAAAGATTTAGATATAGGCGAAGCTGAAATAGAGGAAGGGTTCAGTGAAACTACTTTGTTTTTTGATTTCTTGGAAAATAATGAAACTAGCTTATCAAAACTTGTTGGAGAAAAAGTCATAGAGCTTATTAACAATCACGAAGAAATGCATTTTATTGCGATTAATGAAGAAAAAGATACACCAGAGGATTCCATAAATTTCATGTTTAGGGAGATTGAACCAGATATTAGCAACGAAAAATTGCTAGAGTCTTATGAGGCTAATTATAGAATTAGAATAGTATACACTGGTCCCTTATCTTTAACGCAAGAAGATATGCTTAAGTTTGATTACAGTGAAGAAGAACAGGCTGTAATTAGAGATCAATTTGAGCAAATAAATGAAGGTCTAGACCCAGAACAACAAATTAGTTTATCTACTGTAACCTTGGCTAAAAAAGTCTATTTCCAGACAGGGGTTCTTTTTGGAAATTCAGAAACCAGAGTTTCAACTTTATTTAGTGCTGATCCTAAAGCAATTAGAAATAATGGGTTTGGAGATAATTGTAGGGTGTCCTTGATTGATACTGGTAAGGCAAAGAAAAATGGCGTACATGGAATATTGGGGATCAGGCATGTCTTAGAATCGGGCTCAACCAGCGCAGAATCAGATTCATCCACCTATACTCCAATGATGCAACTTTCAAGGTATTTATACGGAGGTCGCATTTTATCGGCTGTGAATGTTGATGACACAACTTCACTAGGAAGTTTAAAATTGAAGAAAAAGCCCAATCAAGTCTTTTTAATGGCACCGACATATTACACTGGCTCCGTCGATAATGAAGAGTGGTATCGAAATACTAGATTTCCATATTTTGAATGGAACGGAAGGACTTCCAACCCATTGTATAAAATGGCTATGCACAACTTTTTGGCAGAAACTCCCAAGTTTTTTCTTAAAAAGAGGGGCATGACTACTATCGCTTCATCACCACAGAACAAGTTTAAAAAGATGCAGATTGGTAAAAAATATTTTATGGATGTTGTTATGTATTCTAAAGGCGTACATACGACATATTCTCCGTATGACGGTCAAATCTTTACTCAGTACCCAGGATCGGGAGATAGTGAGAAAGGGAAGCGATCCATTATTGGGCGTACCCAGGGGAGATATTATGGATTTCCTTATAAATATATGGACAATGAGCATTATACAGATTCTGGTCAATTAATTCAAGATCCGGCATATTGTCCAAATACTCCTCCATATTTTTATGGTCGTACTGTAGCAAGAATTGTTTATACTGCTGATCGGGAGAATCCAACAATTGATGATATACATCGAGATATGAAAATAGATTATGTTGATGATGAAATTTTACAAAAATTTATTATGGCAGCTAAAAGATCGGATGTCTATGATCCCGCCAGACTTACAATGGATGTAGAAGAATATGGTATTAAAAACTCACCAGCATATAAAGCACGCATGAAACTTGAGGCATCAATTAACTTTAAAGCCAAGACAAGGTTGAAGAATATATCCTACGATGTTGAAGATTCTACACTTCAAAAATTTAATCCTGTTGCTGCCTCTGACTCTAGTTCTCCCGATGATGATGTCTGGGTAATTACTCCTAAGTTTGAGTGTCCGGTTCTAAACTTCGATCCTGCATCCACAAATAACGCAACTTCATTCGACTACAAAGACCTTGAAGATGGCAACGATCATAATAAAGGAACAAGCGGTACGGGTCTCTGGCACGGCTATGGTCAAATCCCAGCAGATAATAAAGGAATTTTCTTATCACTAGAAGAAAGTTTTAAATTTAGTTTTGGGGGAGATTCGCTTATTGATGAAGATGGAGAAGAAGTCGGTTCCCTTATTTCAGCTTGTGGATTTAAAACAGAAATTTCTAAGATTGGTGAATTAGCTGATGAGAGAAAGATCTCAGAAGCAATTGTCATGATTCCATTTATTGATAGCGCTCAAGAAGGTAAAGCAGGTACTATTAGTATTATAAATAAAAACTTCTTCAAGATTAATAAGGGTAAATACGACTACCAGAAGTCTAATATTGAAAAAGGTAAGCCAGCAGTTTTGGCTGGTGATTTTGGTTCCACAGAAAACATTCAAGAAACATCTATTTCACGGATGGCGAAACTTATGGGGAAATATAATATTCCTCCAAAATTTGATTTTGAGGCATATAATCGTAATCCGTTTGTGATGTATATATTTGAATTTAATCATACTTTTGATCAACAAGATTTATCTGATATTTGGCAAGGTGTTCTTCCTAAGATTGGTACTCAAGCTAGATATAGCGACAATGAAGATGATAATGAAATTATCCATGATTTAGGACCACATGATTTCTTTGAAGGACAAGGTATGCCAAGCAATGTTAGGTGGCTTGTTTTTAAAGTAAAACAGAAAGGTGAAAAGAGTTTTTATAATATTACTGCCGATAGCAGGGATGATTCACGATTTAAATTTGATTTTCAAGTAGGAAATCGAGCACCAGAATATAGTTATAACTGGCCTTATGATTATTTCTCACTAGTTGAGTTAGCAAATATCGAAGGTGGTGTAATTATAGAACCGGATGAGGACGAATAATGCCCAATTTCTTTGACAAAAAAGAAGAAGTATTAAGCATCGAGCTTACCCAGTATGGCAAATATTTATTGTCTGTTGGAAAACTCCAGCCGTACTATTATGCATTTTATGATGATGATGTTCTTTACGATACAATGTATGCTGGGTATTCTGAAAAACAAAATGAAGCTCAACCTAGAATTTTAGAAAACACTCCATCCATGAAGGCACAATATTCTAGATTTGGTCTTGAGACATCTATTAACGACCACCTCGTTAATCTTAGGGCAGATGAGTCGGACAGCTCACATGTTATTGCTCCATCTTACGAGCGAGAACATCAATCACAGATGGCTGAAAAAATCTATGCTTCTTCAGTACCACTGGGAACTACTGAATACAATTCTGAATTTGCTCCATCGTGGGATATAAGATTTTTGGAGGGAGAGCTGGAGAGCACTTCGACTTACTTAACTGGTACATATGAGAATTTAAAAGTACCTCAGATAGAGGTAAAGTCTCCCGAATATAAACTTAAAGTAGTGGATTCGGGCATCCCGCCCACACCAGAAGAGTGTAATATATATAATCCTTCCGACACAGATGAGATTACTGGTCCAGATTTGAATATTGTTAACGATATGAATATTACTTCAAAGAAATTTTCTGATGGCACCTTCTTGACAATAGAGCAGGATAATCTGGTTTTACAGATTGACGAAATTAATTCTTTATATACGAATGAGAATTACGATATTGAAGTTTTTTTTAGAAAGAAAGAGGACAATAAGGTCAAACTTGTCCCACTTCAGTTTATTAAAAAACCAGAATCAATTGTTAATGGTATTTTAATAGATTTGGAAGAGCAAGAAGAACAAGAGCCAACACAAGATAATGTAGAATATTATTTAGATATCACAATAGACAAAGAGCAGTCAGATGATTTCTGGAAAAATAAAGGCGCATCCCCTCGTAAGAGTGATGTTTTTTACAACGAAGAAGATTTTGAAGCAGATAAACCTAAAGGCCCCAACATTGCAATACAGGGGCTCTACGCTAGCAACAACACTGGTCCATTTGGGGAGGAGTGCTAAGTGCCAATAAGCAATGAACAACTGATAGGTACGGTTACTCCCAATGTCTATATTGATAAAATCACCCTTGAGTCACACTCGGATAATGGTTTACGTGTATCAATAAACCTTGTTGTTAAAGACATAGTGAACAATCCACGAAACACAGCTTGGTTTAACCAAAAAGAACTTAAAAAGGTTCTTAAAGTTAAAATTGTGCAAGCTACAACAGCAGAACAATATATGACGTTATCTAATCGAGGGAATAACAGTTCTGTCAATTTTGCTCTCAACGACCCGTGGCTTTTGGAAAACCAACTCCAGTCCAAAATTACCAGCTTAAGCACTTTTGAACCTGATGATTCCGAAGTATTTAAAAAATATGAACCAACACGAAGAAGAAGTTCAACTACAGATTCAGATGGAAATATAATTACAGATTTTACCTATAGAGTTTCTTTTTATTTGGATGATCCGAATCCACAGCATTTGTCATATTTTTGTTTTAGTTATGTTGATCCAATGGAATTTCAAGAAGCTTTCGGTATTGAAATGCCATCTAATTTTGATAAGTTAAATGGAAAAGTTTCATCTGATGTGGTTTTTCGAAATTCTAATTTGGTTTCTGAAGCAATAGCTTTCTATGATGATAAAAATGAAATATGGCCTGGACCAGTCCACAAGATGTCTGGCGGCAGGTGGATGACAGGCGCAGAACATTCGAATAAAAATAAATATTTGACTGAACGTAGCGTACCAAATACTAAAGTTCAAGACTTCAGGATTATGGCAAGGCTCTCCGATGCTCAAATCGATTTATCAATCCTAGAACCAGTTTCATTTAATTATGGTAAAAAACCTAAAGTTTTAAGAAACGACGGTACCGACATATATAAAAAACAAAGTTATTTCACAAACGCTTGGCCATCACGAGATGAAGATAATAATTCAAATTTTTTGTTTGGTATGGATTTAAGGAGTTTTATAAAACATAATTCTAGATACGGCAAGCTTATGGACAATGCACTGCCATCGACAGTTGAAGAAATAATAAGACTTAGCAAAATTAGAGAATTAAAAATATATCGTAAAAGAATCAAAAACACACCAAACATCAATAGTCTTGGATCATATGAAAAACCAGAAGAAAGGTTCGACGATATTCTAGAGTCAGATCAGATGCTTTTAATTACTGGTGATCTCCCCAGCGGCATAAAAGCTGTTGACAATGATTTGGCATATATAAAAGAAGAAAAGAATATTAACATGCCCATGGACAATGTGAGTTCTAGGTATTGTAGATATTTCTCAGTTTCAGATCGAAAATTAAAAGAGTTTACTTATGGACTATATCAGTATGGGGTAGAGATAAAACTAGAAGATGGTACGGTAGCGTATTTACAAAATATTTTAGCTCGCTTGAAGTCAAGTCGGAAATTGTTATCTTCATATTTGGTAGAAGCCCCTATCGGATACAATCCGGTGACACAAAAATTTACTCCAAATTTTATTCTTGAGCAAAACACAAAATTAGTACGTATCGCTCCAAACCAATTTCGCCAACGGGCATTGGAAAATTCTCCCTGGATTAGACCAGTCACCGAATACTTGAATGCCTTCTACACTCTCACAGGAGACAGAAGTGTGCTAGATAAGGCTCAAGGTATATCCAATCTCATAAGCCCCGCAGATGGAAACCTCGTGGCTCTTGAAGCGTTTGTACTGCAATATGATAAACTGCTAACGTCTTTTCACGATATGCTGGGGCAATCCTCTTCTGTGAGAAATAGTCAAGGAATGCTACCAGCTTCTTCGGAAGCAGAAAGCAATTCTTATTCGCATGGTTCATCACGAATTCCTCTTTTCCTTGAAAACAAACATTGGTTTGTGAATGCTCCTATTGATGCTGAAAATTTTAGTACAAGTGGTATTTCATATTTTTCTACCAAGGACAACAGCTCTATTAGAAAAGTGACAGTAGAAGAGTTTATACAACGACAGCAATTTGAGAGAGAAAAAATAAATAGACAACCACAACTTGCCCAACTTGCAAACTCTTTTTCTATTTTATCCCCGTCTTATATAAAAGTGAATGGAGTAATCGGTGATGAAAATGATACAGCGGATCCAGTTGCCCAAATATTAAGTATTAATTTTCCGGGTATTTTAAAAGAAGCTGGGGTCTCTATCTCTAATGCAAAATCACCCACACTGATTCCACTGGTGTTACAACAAACTTCTGTTAATGAACTTGTATTTAGTGTTAATTCACCAGCTAATATTGCTAGGAATATTGACTTAGAAGTTGAACTTACTAATGAGCAACCGTCACCTCCGCCAATGGCAAGTAGTGCAGCCGTTTCACAATTTCAATCCCAGTTTTTAATACAAATGGTTGAAAGCAGTAAGCCAAAGGCATCTACTGAATATCAAGGCCCACCAAGACCGCAGGCTATGGCCGAAGTTCTTGAGGATGTAGCAGCAGGAGCCGTAGCCCCCATGCTTGAAAATATAGATTTATCTTGGGTATATGATATAGATTGGTCCCTTGTAAAGGAAATTAAAGTGTTGACTGGTTATGAATCAAGCGCTCATGGCGAAAAAATGCTAAAAGGCGAGAAGTGGGAAACCCTCACCAATCAACTATATGCTGACGATAGATTAAGAGAAAAGACTTTGTTGTGCAAGATCATACCATATTCTAGTGAAGAGCTGGGGATAAAATATAATAATAATTTGGAATTGTCTACATATAACGAATACTTTTTGTTGCAAGGAGCACCAAAGATTTCTATAAACACACCTGCTTTTGCAGCCACTACTTCTGTTACTACAACACAAAGCGATCGCACTGTTCGGCCTAAGTTACAAGATAAATTGGCTTCTAATTATAGAGTATCAACTGCTGTGAATAATCAACTTATGACAACTGGTTTTAGGGGGCTTAAGTAATGGCTCACGAAGACGATGAAGAATACACACAGCCAGTCGATGACACGACTGACGACACGACCTATTCCGATATTTATGATATGATAGACCTGGGCATGGCACAGTCTAGTTGTAAAGATTATAGGTTGACAGAATTTGGAAATTATAACAATGACGGGACATTTGCTCCCGAGGACTTAACCCGCCATCTTCATAGGTATCCTTCGATTGATGATAATTTGAGAGCCAAGAGTGGAAATTTTTGGACATATGGTGTAGTTGCTGAGGACCAGCGCTTTGGCTATTTTAGAGATCTGCATCCCGGCTATATACCACTTGAACTTTCATATACACCCCCAACAATAACTGAAGGTCAGGGAGTGTTTGAAGCACTCAACAGTAACTTCGAACCAATAGCACCCCCTTCTATTTCTGAGTATTTTATTACAACAGAACAAC
>Ga0080013_1001689_pt1 | contig 28353 bp, 30 predicted proteins | sample ETNvirenome_6_85_FD_69236 | JGI IMG/M metagenome (GOLD analysis project Ga0080013, IMG submission 69236) | Marine viral communities from the Pacific Ocean - ETNP_6_85 (SPADES assembly) (version 2) | ecosystem: Environmental > Aquatic > Marine > Oceanic | place: Pacific Ocean | collected 2013-06-19 | reverse complement strand
TGGGCTGTAATCCATAGCATTGAAACTAGGATATTGCCCATTGGGACATAAAGTTCTTATTCCGTTATCATCCTCTATCGGTAAATTACCTGCTCTTTTATCGTCAGGATGCCACTCAACACACCCTGGTAGTTCAACTACAGGAAATCCAATATTAACCGTTACAGGTGGCGCATAAGGACTATAAATATGGGTTTGTATAGCCCAGTGAGGAATATATGGTGTATTTGGTATTTCCCTGATTTGAATATCAGGAATAGGATCCATTAGAACTTAGGAATACCTAGTCCTGCTGTGCCCCCTTTTACTCCGCCTGTAGTAGATGGTATTTTTGTATCAACCAATCCAGGTAATGATCCAGTAACTGACTTAAGTACCTGAGACTTGACGCCATCAATAAGTTGATCTCTTTGTACGTATACAAATAAACCACTCCCAATAACGGCAAGAGATACAACACCAGACGAAATAGCGATGATGTTAACAATTTTTTGCATGATGTACTCAGAAATTAAAATATCCGATAGTCTAACTCAACTTAGAGCTTAGCCTTACCAGCAGTAATAGCTGTGCTGAAAGCAGTTGTACTTTGACCTGATTCCCAATCGCTCTTAGCAACCATTAGCTCTAGGTGGTCAACATTACGTTGAATAGTCTCTTTTTCATCATCAGTTAAAGATGACTGAGCAACTAAGGTATTGATCAAAGTAACGCTATCACCAGCGGCTGTATGATCGTGAGTTTTTTCTGCAGATGTACGTGCCATTTGACTTAAAGAAGTTAATTAAATTCTATCAGCATTTATTCTAACGCAGTAACACGCGCTGCTAATTCTGCATTTTTATTGGCTAGTTCTTTAATTGCATTAACAAGAACAGGAACTAAGTGTTCTCCTTTATATTTAAGATGCTCAGGTTGCTCATTATCAATAATTACTGGATTATCACCTTCTAATGCCATAATATCTTGAGCTACAAAACCATAGCGTTGTGGTCCATTCTTCTCATCACTTTCTCTATCCTTTCTATACCAGAAACTTTTAGGATTCAATTGCTTTATAAAATCCAAACCATATGGAACGGTACCAAAATCTACTTTATCTCGTTCATCGGATGTAATTGTCCAGTCAACTTTAACGTATGCATTACCAATATTGTGATGACCAACCATTAGTCGGTCAGATTCAGTAGTTACATCAAATAATCTTGTAGTAATTTGTTTGGTATCTCCAAGAGATACGTTACCATTACCAGTTGTTAGATCCTCCAGAGCTCCATAGCCAAATCCATAATTATCAGCACCAGTGGTAAGGCTCTTCATTGTCTCATAACCTACACCTGTATTTCTTGCTCCAGTAGTATTTGCAGTTAATGCATGACTACCAACAGCAGTATTAGATGAAGCAGTATTATTTTCTAATGCTTCATTACCAACAGCAGTATTATTATCTCCATCTCCATAATAAAGTGCATCCCTACCAACAGCAGTATTATTATCTCCTGTTGAATTTGTCCATAATGCAGCGTAACCTACAGCAACATTACTACTTCCTGTTGTATTATTATAGGATGATTGGGTTCCAAAAGAAGCATTTTGTGCTCCTGAGGTATTAGCTCCTAATGCGCTATCACCAAAAGCAGTTAATTGTCCTTGAGTTGTGACTGCACTTAATGCATTTCTACCGAAAGCACAATTATAATCAGCAGTTGTGTTTGCATCTAATGCATATTTACCAACAGCAACGTTTGAAGATCCGGTTGTATTAGCTTCTAATGATTGATTACCAACAGCAACATTAGATGCACCTGTTGTGTTTGCATTTAATGTACTATATCCAATAGCAGTATTAAAACTTGATGTTGTATTTGCAGCTAAAGAATTAGCTCCAATTGCTAAATTATAATGTCCGGTTGTATGAAGTCTAAGAGCACTCTGGCCCATAGCAGTATTTTGTGCTCCAGTTGTGGCAGAGAGTAAGGCATCCTCACCAACTGCTGTACTCCCACTTGAAGTAGTAAGTGCCTTTAAAGCATTACAACCAATCGCAGTATTATAATGTCCGGTTGTTGCTGCATATAATGAATTAAATCCAACAGCAGTGTTGTCACCACCACCAGTATTAGCAGTTAGTGAATTACTACCAACAGCAGTATTACTATCACCTGTTGAATTATAATGTAGAGCGTAACGACCAACTGCAACGTTAGCTTCACCACCACTTGTTTGTACACCTAAAGCATCTTTACCTATAGCAGTATTATAATTTCCTGTAGTATTTGAATCTAAAGCACCAGAACCAATAGCAGTGTTGTCAACACCAGTTGTATTAGCATATAATGCACTTTTACCCAATCCCGTATTATGAGATCCAGTTGTATTTAATCCTAGTACCCAATAACCAACAGCTGTATTGTAATCTGCTGTTGTGTTGGCAGTCAGAGCGGCATAACCAAAAGCCTGGTTATAATCTCCTGTAGTATTAGCATCCAGTGCATATGTACCAACAGCTGTTTGTTGCGTTCCTGTTGTATTAGCTTCTAAAGCATCTCTACCAATAGCTGTATTATAATCAGCAGTTGTATTAGCAGACAATGCATTCCTACCTACAGAAGTATTAGAAGCCCCCGTTGTATTAGCAAGTAAAGCACTAGTACCTATAGCTACGTTATCATTTGCAGTTGTATTTGCATCTAAGGCATAAGCTCCTAAAGCAGTATTACCTGAACCTGTAGTGTTAGCTTCTAATGCTGTATAACCCACGGCAGTATTATTATTTACCGTAGTATTTGCTGCTAATGCTTTATAACCTAAAGCAGTATTCTTAGTTCCAGTAGTATTAGCAACTAAACAACTCAGTCCAATAGCAGTGTTTGCATCTCCTGTTGTATTAGCACCTAATGAATTTGTACCTACAGCGGTATTATCACGAGCTGTTGTATTGACGTCTAGTGACCCATGACCAACTGCTACATTTTCTACACCTGTTGTGTTTGTCCATAATGCTTTGTAACCGACAGCAGTATTATAATTTGCAGTTGTATTATTATGTAATGACAAACGACCAACAGCAGTATTATAAGCACCTGTGGTATTAGCACCAAGTGCTCCACTACCAAGACCAGTATTATTAGCACCTGTAGTATTAACATCTAAACAGTAATAACCTATAGCAGTATTATCATTTGCAGTTGTATTAGCTTTTAAAGCATCTCTACCTACAGCAACATTACCTGCTCCAGACGTATTAGATTGCATACAATTATAACCAATTCCAACATTATCATCTGCTGTATTAGCAGCTCCAGCATAGTATCCAACGAATACTTCACCATTACCACCAGCTCCACCGCCAGCATGTCTACCAACACCTACACATTGACCACCTGTTTTATTTTTTAAAGCGTCATATCCAACAGCAACATTATTCTCTCCTGTTACGCAAGAGTATAAAGCAGTATAACCTACAGCTGTATTTCTATTGGCAGTTGTTATTGCATTTCCGGCATAACTACCAATAGCAATATTCCAACTACCTGTTGTATTGTCTTCTAATGCTTCTCTACCTAAAGCAGTTAGATGGTTTCCAGTTGTAGCTGTCTTTATTGCTCCATAACCAACACCAGTATTGTAGTGACCTGTAGTATTAGCACCTAAAGCACTTGTACCAACTGCAGTATTAGTAGTACCAGTTGTATTTGCAAGTAAAGCACTAGTTCCTACCGCAGTATTATAAGAACCAGTGCTGTTTGCCTTTAATGCAGAGAAACCAGCAGCAGTATTATCAGCACCAGTTGTATTTGCTTGTAATGCTCTAGATCCAATAGCAACGTGTTCAGCACCTGTTGTGTTTGCAGTTAATGCATCGTCTCCAACAGCAGTATTATAATTTGCTGTTGTGTTTGCATCTAATGCTTCCTTACCAATAGCAACATTACCACCACCTGTTGTATTATCTGCTAAAGCATTCCTACCAACAGCAGTATTACCAGCACCTGTTGTATTCTCTGCTAAAGAACTTTGACCAATTGCTACGTTATTACTTGCAGTTGTGTTTACTTGTAATGCATTACTACCAACAGCAGTATTATATTCACCTGTTGTATTATCTTTTAATGAATAATAACCGATAGCTGTATTTTTATCTCCAGTTGTAGAAGTGGATAAAGCACTCTGTCCTACAGCTGTATTATTATCTGCAGTTGTATTTGCACTTAAAGCACTTTTACCAATTGCAACGTTACATTGCCCTGTAGTATTAGCATCTAATGCGGTAGAACCGACTGCAACATTATCAGAACCAGTGCTATATCTTAGTGCGTCATAACCAACAGCAGTACAGTTATTATTAGTTGTAACGTTTGCTAATGCACGAGTACCTATTCCAACATGACTATTACCTGTTGTAGCAGAATTTAACGCAGCATAACCAACTCCTGTATTAGAACTTGCTGTTGTGTTTGCATCTAAGCATGCGCTTCCAATTGCAACGTTATAGTCTCCTGTCGTTATTGCTGTACCAGCATCTTTACCAACAGCAGTGTTATTAGCTCCTGTTGTGTTTGCTCGCAGTGCATAATAACCAAGACCAGTATTACTAGATGCGGTTGTATTTGCTTCTAATGCACGATAACCAACAGCAACGTTTTGAGTTCCTGTTGTGTTTGTTAATAATGAAGAAGCACCTAAAGCAACATTATAACTTGCAGTTGTATTAGCACCTAATGCACTATGACCAACAGCTACTAAGTATGCTCCAGTTGTATTTACATCTGCTGCTTGATAACCAACAGCAGTATTATAATTAGCAGTTGTATTTGAAATTAATGCATTCTTACCTACAGCAGTATTAGATGCTCCTGTTGTGTTTGCACCTAATGTAGCATAACCAAGAGCAGTGTTATTACTTGCTGTAGTAGTTGCAGTTAATGCACCTTTACCAACAGCTGTATTATTATCTCCCGTAGTTATTGCAGTGCCAGTATCATATCCAAGTAAAGTATTATCAGTAGCATCTGTTCCACTAAAGCTATCACCAGCATTAGACCCTAATACAGTATTATTCTGAGGATCACTAGGTAAATCTATAATTAAGCGACCCGTACCTGTATCTTTAATGTACGAATTGCTACCGTCATGATATATCTCCAGATCCGACGAACTTCCGACCAAAAGTTTTTTATTATCAGGTAACTTAAATCCATTACCATCAAGACTGAAAGTTTGAACTCCATCAGCAGTGAAACCCATTGTTCCACCAGTTACGGAATATAGCCCCGTGTCATTGTCTGTGCCGAAGGTAATACTTGGAGCAGTCGCCGATCCAGCAGGGAACTCCGTACCTACTGTGACATAGTCAGCACCCGCTAAAATTACACCAAAAAAAGCATGCCCATTAGCTGGAGCAGAGCTAAATATAATATTTCCTGATGATAACTTAAAGCCCGCACTTCCTGTTGGGTCAGGTTCCTGGATAACACCATTGACCGATATTAGTACTTGCTGAGTATTAAGAGGAAAAGGAGATGGCGCAGCCCCATTTACCTGTAAAGCGAATGTAGTATCACTACCATCGAAACCAGAACTTATATCATCGATAATTCGATAACCGGAAGTCGCAACTTGTAAGTCATTCCCAATATACATTTGTATTTAGTAACTTGATTATCTTCTATTGTATTCCGTCCTTATTCAGCTTTACTTAGTATTAGGACCAGATTTAGATGGAGCAGCAGGCCAATTAACAGAATCGTAACCAGAACTGGCGTAAGATTGTGGGATATCTCTTAAAGCTTGCCTATATGCCGCCCACGCAGCTTGATCGACAGTACAACCAGGAGTCATTGTCCAGTCAGTGGTCCAAAGTAAATAATCACGTTTTTTACGAATAATGACCCAACTAGTTTCGTCTAAAGCTAAAATTGTAGTATCAAACTTTTTATCAATCTCTTCCTTAATGGCTTTAAATTGCTCTTGAAGAGAACTAATATCACTAACAGTAGATAATCCCATGATCTTTAAGTCTGATCAAGATAGCTTACTGTGAGATCTAACGCACTTGCTGTGTCAGCCCGTGCTCTAAGTACATCAGAGGATTCTAAAATAATCTTACTTCCTGTAATTAATTCTAAAGAAGAGCCAGCTGGCACTGGTACACTCTTTAAAAGATAAACATCATCACCACTACTAGGAACTAAATACACATCAACGTTTGCATTAGTACTTGTTTTATTAGCAACTAGAGAGTTGAGAATAATAACAGTCGAAGTGTTACCAGCTGTTAATACATTGGCGTTGCTACTACTTACAGCATCTGTAACCAAACTAGATTTAGTTGCCTGTTTGAAGGTATTTGCCATATCAACCTAAAGCGACGATGAGAGCGATGTTGTCATTGGAATTAAATAGTCCATTCACAGTTAGACTTCCTGAGATAGAAGCATTACCTGGAATAGTGACTGATCCCGATCCATCTATTGTAAGCCTAGCAACGCCTCCAGTTACTACTGCTATTTGATCAGCGCCAGTAGAAATTATTCCTGTATTAGGATCACTAGCGAATTTTAAAGCGCAGCTTGTTAATGAACCCAGACCAAAAGCTGCGTTAGTGCCATCTTCTCTTAAGAGGGCGATGCCTCCAGAAGTAGTGCTGTCATGTATAACACAAACCTTTTTATCTGTGTCAACAGTGACTTCACCTACAGCACCAATAAAAGTGGATGTTTGGGTAGTTGATCCTCGACGGAGTTGTACTTGAGTTGCCATAAGACTATCCTAATGCAACTGCTATTGCAGTCGCGAAACTTTCAGTGGCCATAGTTCCAGAATCATCTGGCAGTGTAATAGTTCGATCCGCTGTTGGATCAGTTACTGCAAGAGTTGTTTCATAAGCATTGGCCGTAGCACCTTCAAAAACTAATGGACTAGCTCCAGAAAGTACTGCACCTGTTAAGTTAATACTACCAGTTAAAAGAGCAGCATTAATTGTTGGTGAAGTTAAAGTTTTATTTGTTAGAGTTTGAGATCCAGCTAAAGTTGCAACCGTAGAATCAATGGCATAGGTAACTGTTGATCCGGTAGCGCTAGTATCAATTCCGGTGCCACCAGTGAGAACTAATGTTGCAGAATCTAAATCAATAGCAATTGAGCCAGAATCAGTTGTAATATCTAAGTCCTCAGCTGTAACTTTTGTATCTACATAAGCTTTAATACTTTGCTGTGATGCAACCTTAGTAGCTGAATCACTAGCCATGTTGTCTTCATCTAAGAAAGCATTTCCACTTAATCCTGTATTTAAGACAGGACTGGTCAAAGTTTTATTAGTAAGAGTCTGTGATCCTACAAGAGTTGCGACTGTTGCATCTATCGCAAAGGTGGCTGTAGTTCCTGAACCACTGGTATCAATACCTGTTCCACCAGTAAGAATTAAAGCCTCTGAATCTAAATCAATATCAATATTTCCAGAATCAGTTTGAACATCTAAGTCCTCAGCTGTAACTTTTGTATCTACATATGCCTTAATACTCTGCTGAGTAGCTAAATGAGTAGCAGAGTCACTCGACATATTATCTTCATCTTTAATCGAAGTACCTGAGATAGTGCTATTTAAAACAGCACTGGTTAATGTCTTATTCGTTAACGTATCTGTAGTAGCTAAACCAACAAGTGTATCTGTTGCATTTGGAAGTGAAATAGTTCTATCTGCTGTCGGATCAACAACAGTCAATGTTGTCTCATAAGCATCAGCAGTACTACCTTCAAAAATAAGATTCGAATCACTAAGAAGAATACTAGTAGCAATAGGAGCAGTTATTGTTTTGTTTGTTAAAGTCTGAGCTCCAGTCAATGTCGCAACTGTCGAATCAATGGCATAAGTAACAGTTGTACCTGTAGCACTAGTATTAATTCCTGTCCCACCAGTAAGTGCTAAAGCTTCTGAGTCAAGATCAATATCAATATTTCCAGAATCTGTAGTTATATCTAAATCTTCAGCAGTAATCTTCGTATCAACATAAGCTTTAATACTCTGCTGCGTGGCTAAGTGAGTTGCTGAATCACTCGCCATATTGTCTTCATCTTTAATTGAAGTTCCAGATATGGAACTATTTAAAACAGGACTAGTTAATGTCTTATTTGTTAATGTTTCTGTAGCGGCGATTAAAGAAACTGTTCCATTAACATCCTGAACAGTTAATGTTCTAGTAGTACTTCCTGATATACCTGAACATTCAAAAGCTAATTGTTTCGTATTATCTGAATTATCCCGAATACGGAATCCACTATCATCAGTTACGATGGCACTAGATGTAAGTGAGCTAACGCCAGCAATAGTAGTTGCACTACTGCCTAAAGCAATACCAGTAGTTCCTACAGTGACAGTACTATTAGCAAGTTGAGCATTAGGAATAGAACTTGTTCCAAACGCGCCAGTACTTGAGTTATATGTAAGACCTGAACCACCAGCTACACTTAGGGACCCAAGTAATGCAACAGTTCCTGTTGAATTAGGAATTGTAATAGTGCGGTCAGCAGTTGGATCAGTAACAGTTAACGTTGTCTCATAAGCGTCAGCTGTAGCGCCTTCGAATACAATTGAAGCATCACTTAAAGTTAGTCCTGAAACCCCTGTTAAGGTCTTATTTGTTAAAGTTTGAGTTCCAGTTAATGTTGCAACTGTTGAATCAATAGCGTAAGTAACAGTTGTACCTGTAGCACTTGTATTTATACCCGTACCGCCAGTTAGTACTAAAGCTTCTGAATCTAAATCAATATCTATATTTCCAGAATCAGTTTGAATATCTAAATCTTCTGCAGTAATCTGAGTATCAACATAAGCTTTAATACTTTGCTGAGTAGCTAGATGACTAGCAGAATCGCTAGACATGTTATCTTCATCTTTTATTGAAGTTCCTGAGATAGTACTGTTCAACACAGCACTGGTTAATGTTTTATTTGTTAAGGTATCTGTAGTAGCACGGCCAATAAGCGTATCCGTTGCATTAGGTAATGTAAGAGTCCTATCTGCAGTTGGATCAGTAACAGTTAATGTTGTCTCATAAGCATCAGCTGTAGCACCTTCAAATATGATGGATCCATCACTGAGAATTAAACTAGAAACAGTAGGTGCAGTTAGTGTTTTATTTGTTAGAGTCTGTGAGCCAGTTAATGTTGCTACTGTTGAATTGATTGCATAAGTAACTGTTGAACCTGTAGCACTAGTATCAATACCTGTTCCACCTGTGAGTGTTAAAGTCGCAGAATCTAAATCAATAGAAATTGATCCAGAATCAGTTGTAATATCTAAATCTTCTGCAGTTACTTTTGCATCTACATAAGCTTCTGTTGCAATTGTTCCATTGGAATTCGGAACAGTCATAGTACGTGTCGTACTTGTGGCAATTCCAGAACATTCAAAAGCTAACTGTTTTGTATTATCGGAATTATCTCTAACACGAAATCCATCATCGTCAGTTACAATTGCATCACAAGTGAATGAACTTACACCGGTAATAGTAGTTGCACTGCTGCCTAGAGCAATTGAAGTACTACCAACAGTAACCGTATCATTTGCTAATTGAACATTAGGAATAGAACTTGTACCGAATGCACCAGTGCTCGAATTATATGTAAGTCCTGAACCGCCAGCTACACTTAACGATCCTAATAAAGCAACAGTTCCTGTTGAATTAGGGAACGTAATAGTCCTATCTGCCGTAGCATCAGTAACAGTTAATGTTGTTTCATAAGCGTCAGCTGTGGCGCCTTCGAATATGATTCCTGAGCTACTTAAACTAATCGAATTAGCTGCGCCAGCCGCACCAGCATAAACTGTTGTACCAATTAATGAAGTTGCTGTTAATGAACTAACTCCAGTAAAAGTCGTTGCAGTTGCTCCAAGACTTAAACTTGTACTACCAATTGTGACTGCACTATTGGCAAGATTACCATTAGCAATTGATGTCGCTGTTGTTAGTACTGTTCCAGTCTCATTAGGAAGCGTAACAGTACGATCAGCGGTAGGATCTGTAACCGTTAGTGTTGTTTCATAAGCATCAGCTGTAGCACCTTCAAATACAACTCCTGAACTACTAATGGCGACAGAATTTGCCGCATCGGCTGTACCAGCATAAAGAGTAGTGGCTGTTAAAGAAGTTAAACCTGCAATAGTTGACGCAGTGGCGCCAAGAGCAATACTTGTACTACCTACAGTTACTGATGAATTTGCTAATTGAGCATTAGGAATTGCATCAGTATCTAATACTCCAGTAGACGAGTTATATGTAAGACCTGAACTACCAGCTACACTTATCTTCCCTCGAATATCTGAATCAGAAGGCCCTGTATAAGTTATAACCCCACTCGTATTGTTATAAGCTAAACTCCCCTCACCACCACTATCAGTAACAGATACCGAAGCCCTTGATCGAGCATCTGTATAGTAAAGATTTGTATTCTCTGTTAAATCAGCTGTTGTATTACCAGCAAAATCTAATTTATCCGAAGACGAATTTAATTCTTGGAATAAACCACTGACTAATACAAGTGACTTTCTAGTTGCCATGTTTCAGTCCAGCGCAGCTCAATTTATATTCCAGTAAAGAACTGTCATTGTATCTATCTTACCAAGGATATAGCCATTAATTCCTAACTATAGGTGCTTCTATTTTTACAATTAATTGAGTTGTACTAGATGCTCTACCTACACGAACTAAATATTTACCACTTCCAGTTGGAGGCGTTGTAGTTATAGACCCAGCGCTTGCCCCAGATAAATAGTAGTCACTAGCTCTAGTTAAATTCGAACTTGATAACTGTCCATGAGTAACAACATTGACATCTTGGCCAATTGCCTTCGAAGTTCTTGCAAATCCAATACAACTAGCTTTATCAACAGTATCATTTGCAATCGCCTTACCTATCTTTCCATCACTTGATCGAGAATAAACAGCTTCTCCTTGAGTAACAGCTTCAAAAGCTGGTGCTGTAAACCCAATAATGGAATAAATTGGCTCATCAGCTATCGTGGTTTTTAAGTCAATTAGAACACCGACTAAACCTTCAGCATTAGATTCATAAGGTTCTTGATCTTTTGCACCTGACATTAATCTAACCTAATAGGTGGTTCTATACGGATACTAAAAATAGAGGTTGTTGCACCTTCACCTACTCTTACAATACCCTGACCAGAAGATGAAGGAATCGTAGTTGATATAGCTCCTGCAGTTGAGGCACTTAAATAATAAATATCACCTGGATCAACAGTACTAGGCAGTGTTTTTACACCCGTTGTAATTACTTTACATGTCCCTGTAGCAGAAACCGCTGCATCAGCTAATCCAATAACATGACAATTCTCTAAAGAACCATTAGCAGCACTAGCTTTTCCTACTTGACCATCCGAAGACCTCATATATAAAGCATCTCCTTCAACAACATTTTCAAATGCAGTTGCACTAAAACTTACACGTGTTGGTGCATAACTAGGAAAACCCTCTTTTAAATCTATTAATGCGTCTACCAACCCACGATAATTTGGTTCATAAGGAACTCGTGTCTTTGTAAATGAGTTAGCATCTAACAGATCGACCAGAACTGTTATAGCACCCTCTACATTTGGTTCGTATCCTGTGGCCATAATCTTTACTTACTAAATATCATTTTAATTTGTAAACTCCTTTAGAATAGAAGAAGAGGTAAAAATGGTGTCTCCAGAATTAATCGCAGCAGTTTTATCAGGAAGTATTGGTGCTTTCGCTGGATTATCACGAGCACTCTCAAACTTTAATAAAAAATTAGACAAACGATTTGAAACAATAGAGCGTGATCTTGATACTTTACAAAATCGTGTGGTCTGTGATTATGTGTTAAAAGAAGATTTTCTAAGAGAAATGCAAGCTGTACATAATAAATTAGATCGCATTCTTGACCACTTACTTAGTCACAGTTAAACGGCAACCCAAGCAGTAGTCCCTAAATTGTACATATAAAGAGCACTATTAGTTTGATTGTAATGTAACTGTCCATCTACTGGGTTAGCAGGATATCCTGCAGCATTAGAAACAACTGCCTTAGTAGTTTGCCAGTTACTACCATCAAATATTTTATATATTTGAGTACTAGCTGTATCTAACCAAGACTCACCTTTACTAAGAGATGAAAAGCCAGAAGCAGAAGTATTTGGAGCTGTAGATCCAACAGAAATTGGACCAACTTTAATTAAGCCTGTTGAAGGAGAAGCTGTATTATCAGCAAAAAAGAGTCCAGGCTCACCGGCATTATTATTAATAGCCAACTCAGCAGAACCAAGACGAGTAGGATATGGCCTATCACGAAGAGTGCTAGAACGACGAGAAAGAATTTGTACAGCCATATTTAAACGTTAATGTAAAGATCAGAATCCACAACTGTATCCTGTCCGGTAATAGGACTATAAGTATCACTATCTATTGTACTATTTGACGCTGTATCTTCAATAGGAGTACCATTAATATATTCGCCAGCGTCTATTACACCTACTTCAAAATCTGATTCATACTCATCTATAGGCTTATCAACAATGCCTAGTTTTATATCCTCTAATAAAGTAGGAGATCGATTAAATAATTTATTAGTTAATGTGATCATTCGATTTGTTGTATTAACTGATTTTCCAGTACGACTTAAATTCCCATCTGCATCACGTTTCAAACCATCAGTAAGAGTCATTCCTATAACAGATGGATCAAAATCAGCAACTGATTGAGGCTGATTACGATTGCCAGTAATGCTCTTTCCTCCACTCCACTTAGTATTCTGCTGCGTTAATAAGAGTAATCCAAAAGCATCCTCTAATCGAGACTTTTCTTTCTCAAACTTCTTCTCAAAAGAAGCTAAACCAACCCCAACTGGCTTATCATTGGGTTCTAACAACCAAGAACGTACATAATCATGCTTTTTTAAATTACTAACAGTGCAATAACCACTCCCAGAGTCACTAAAAGGATAAATAACAGTAAAACTGTTCGGAGTAGGTACTGAAGTGACTGTATATTCACCAGAAATGGCATTTCCACTAGTAAAAGTGAGTTCTAACTTAGTATTAACCTCTAATCCATGATTGTCAATATTTACAGTGATATTAGATCCTGATTGAACGTATTTTGCAGCTAAATTAATAGGTTCATTACCTTCATCATGAGTGATAGCAAACATTGCTGCGTAAATATGTTTACACCAACGCATTTGATAATACATTAAACTCTGAACATCAGTTGCAGCAGTATCTTCATAATCAGGAAGCTGATAAAAATTATTTATAGCTACAAAACCTAAATCTCGAAATGTACCAGGGATATCTCTCTCATCACTTACTGTCCCATCAGATTGCAGGACACCACCTGGTTTTGTCGATCTTATCGTTGTCCTAGGGAATCTATCAGAACGTAAATCACTATATAAATCGTAACTATCACGTCTTGAGAAATCCTGACAAGAACAATGCCAACGTAATTCTGTAGTTAAATATCTACCAACTAAAAATCCACGTTGTGCAGGTACAACAGTAGATGTAACTTCATTAATTGTTGTTGCGCCATAACTATCTTTTCTTTGGAAAATTATTTCTTTAGTAACTGCATCTAAGCCAGTAACTGTGTAGCCTACATAATTCTTATAATCACGACCACGTAGTAAACGACTGAGCGTTAAATTACCAGAAGTTGTTCCGCTCGTAATTGTTGTTAATGTAAATTGAGTAGTACTGGTAACAGTAACTGTATATCTACCAGAAGTGACATCGCCACTACTAACATCAATAAAGACCTTATTTCCTGTAGATAAACCATGAATAGAAGAGCAAGTAACAGTAACAGTAGAACCACTTCTTGAATATGTAGAAGAAATTCCAGGATCTTTTTCGATAATACGATCAGCTAGACGTTCACCTGAAAAGAAAGAAAGTTCTGTAGGAAGATAACGAAGGCGCACTCGTGTAGTGGTCCAACGGGAATCCCCAAATGTAGTCGATAAATAGTAAGTGACATTCCCACTGTTTGTAGCTGATGCAGAAGTTGTAACTGTAAATGTGTTTTGTGTAGTACTAACAATTGAAAGCGTCTCATCAACGCCTCCTCCTGTTGAAATATCTAACCAAACACTCTCTCCTAGGTATAAGCCATGGTCTAGTTTAGTAACAGTTAATGTGGTTCCCGATTGACTATAAGTTGCAGTTACTGCGGCGCCTAAATAACGCACTCCGAGAATAGGTAAGCCGAAATCGTAAAAACTAAATGCATCTGTATCACGCATTCCAACAAGCTGCTCTCCTAACTCCTGATTAGTAGAAGGGAAAGTGTAAATTCTTGCTGGTATAAAAACACCGGGAAACTGTTGAAAAGTAAAATATAAACGATAGTCACCACGACGTTGTCTTTCTCCTGCCGTGGAGCCTAACATACTTTGAGTCATCGTATATAACTCATATCCTCTTCTCCAACGTGACCATAACGAATCCGTATTATAAAATCTAATTTCACTATTTTTATAACTTCTTCCACCACTATCTGTTACTTTGAAAGGTCTACTACCATCAAGACCTTTTGAAAAATCAGCCTTAAAATCTAATTTTGACGCAGATTTAAAACCACCAACTCCGAATGGCATAATAATATCTTAATAATATCCACCTTGAATATTACAATAGAAACCATTAGTCAATGCTGCAGTGCCACTAACAGAAACATATAATGCTTGTCCACGCTTAAGCATTAAACCACGTTGTTTAGGAGCTATCTCATTATTAGCACTGCCAAAATTCGATCCAGCCTGAACAACAGGATGATTAATTAAAGGAAGAATCTCTTTCAATGTAAGACTACAATATTGTTTTGCAGAAACAGCATCAATACTGGCAACAAACAATGGGAAAAACTGATTAATGTTAGTGACTGTTCCTGTACTTACTAAATAAAAACAAAAATCAATTGGATCATAAATATCTACATTACCTGTAATCGTTCCACTAGCAATGTTAGGAATCGTGACAGTAAATGTTGTTGGAGTAATGGTAACAACTGTAAATGTTCCATCAATTGGAACAGCCCCGGTATTGTAACTGGTGAAGTTTAAAAATACTGATTGACCTACTTCTAAATTATGACCTCCACTAACCGTTACTGTAGCTACCGTAGTAGTTGCTGAATAAGTACCTGAAGTAGCTGTTCTCGCATCAATTTTTTCAATTACTCGTTTACTATACCTAAACCAAATTTCATCAATATAAGCTCCACTGATAGAAGTATCAGTCAACGAAGAGTCAACATCAAAAACTTTTGTAGAGTTACCAACAGCAGTTGGAATGAGGCTGGTAGAAAATAATTGTCCTGATGCAACAGTTAATAATGTTGAACCCGTTGCCGGACGATCAACCATTAACGGCTGCTTATTTGAACTACTGCTTGACACGTTTATTTACAGATAGACTTAAAACTAATTATAGCTGAAGGTTTTTTACCAACGGTCTTCTGGTGGATCTAATTTATCATCGAAAGTTTGCCAAGCATCTGGACCGTCCTGTATATCCCAAGCACCTTCATCTTGTGGAACAAAACCGCGTCCAACGCCATAAGGTGCGTCTAACTGATTAGAACGTGTTCCAGAAATAGCATACTCACCAGCCATACGATCCGGTCCAGAATCATAGCGAGAAATTCTACCTTCGCGAAACCTTTTACCAGTATCTGGTCCTTCTGATTCCCAGGGAATCCTCTCTCTTCTTGCACCGAATATATAACCATTCCGTGTCGTAGGATTGACGGCAGGAAGTGTCATCTTATGCAGCCGCTACACTAAAGGTTACCGTTGCAGCAGTACCTCCTGACTCACTTACCCAGTTTGTTCGAATCCATTTAACTGGTCTACCAGAAACACTATAAACAGTCGTACCATTAGCCGTTATTGTTTGATTAGCAATAACTGGAGCATAATTAGTTCCATCAACACTACCTTCTAAACGAACAATTACATTTGTATCTACACTGGCAACAGTAACAATAAGGGTGTAATTAGTTGTAGAGAATAGATTATTAACAGCTACCTGTAATGCAGTTCCAGCTGCTGGCGCTGATAAAGCACTCTCGGTACTAAAAATAGTGTCCTGAAAATAAGTTATTGCCATGAAATTAAACTTAGCCTATTACCTAGAATAACAGGGGGATATCAATAATCTAACCCAGCAGAACTAGTCCCTGAAGCTTCCCGAAACTTATCCTTGTACTTATCTTTAAATCTACTAACAAATTCTTTTGTCTCACTTTTTTTACCTTCATCTGAGTGACCCCAACGTTTCCAATCCCCAGTTGTTCGAGGATCCATTTTAGAAGTTTTTACATCGTATTGGTCATCCCAATCCAGATCATCAAGAAAATCTGACATTAAATTACTCCTTAGCGTTGGTAATTAGATACAAAATCTTTTACAAATTTTGTACGGCTATCGCCTCTATCATAAGTAGCTGGTGTCCCTCGACCTTGAGTACTCCTTTGAGTCTTAATGTTATCTACCCTGGTTCTATGATCATCTTGAGCACGTTGTTGCTCTTCACTTATTGGCATCCTTTCAACACGATTAGATCTATTAATAGACTGTTGGTTTGTTTCTGGTGATACTTGTGACCGTTGTGATGGTCCTCTTGTTATACCTCGCTCTGCTGCTCTCCCAACCCTAGCGTTTCTACCCATACTTCGTCGATCTTCAGTTCGTGAACCTCTAGTTGTACGTTCTTCTCTACGCTCCTTTCCTCTATCAGAAATCTTGGATTGAATTGACTGACGCCAAGAATCTTGTCTTCCTTGCCCCATCATACTTTTATCCTGTTGTCTCCCTCGATGTGAAGATGCAAGCTGTCTAGCCCGTTCAGCACGGGGCTGCCCTCGATCAAGCAGTGCTTTTCTTTCAGATTGGTCATCCCAACGCCCTGTTCGCTTTAATTGATCTCTAGTCCCTCTATCAATTTCTCCGCCACCAGCTCTTCCTATAGTTTGATCACCTGCCTGAGCCCTAGCTCTACCATAAACCACATCTTGGTGTCGATCTTGATGTTTACCTTGAGCACCATATTGCTTATTAACATGAGCCTGTCTCGCTTTTCTTGCTTCCTCTGGATTAGTTACACCAGAATAATCAGTAGTCATAGCTCTCACGGTGAATTCCTCTCCTTAACGATAATTTGTTTCAAGAACAAGACGTGTACCAACCGCAACATCAGCTGGTCCAGGTAGTGCTTGAATAAATTCGGCACCTTCTCGATTAAAACGATATCGAGCTTGTTCAGGATTCCGATAATTCGGAACATATAGATGTAATGCTAGCCTATCTGTTTCATACAAATAAATCTGTGTCCAAGTTTTCAATGTCTCTTTAAAATCAGATGTCGAAATTGTACGATCAACGTCACCCAAAATACTTTCAATACGACTTTTAGGTACTGAATCATTATTCACACTGCCAGTCATATCAGTACGCTTTTCAGCCTCGTCACAACGACCGATCTGCTCAACAATTTTGTCATACCAAAATGAGTCTTGAACATTATTCATTGCTTCTTCAAGACGTGCCTGGTCGCCAGCTGGAACCGAAGTTAAGTTATAACCTAAATGCCAACGGACTTTAGATTGCACATATGTATCAAGCTTCATTAATCAATATTTAAACGAGCCTATAACTAGTCTACGCGAACTAAGTTCTCTTTAAAAATTTGATCCCAATCAACTCGTTTAACATTCCTAAGCTGCTCTAATTTCTGAAACCTTTCACCAGATTGAGAAGTCTGGAGATCCTTAATGTCACGAGCTGTTTTAAGCCCAACCCCAGGTAATGCATCCGCAATCTGACGTGCAGAAGCAGTATTGATATTGACACGTACATCTATAGGAAATGTTTCACGAGTTGTAAGTTTAGGAGGCTTCACTCCTTCTGCTGCTAATTCTGCTGTAAGACGTTCCTCAGTGCGTATTTTTTCATTAGTAGCGTCTAAATGAGGAGTTAAATCTTCCTCATTCACATAAAGGACCTCATCTTGAGCGTCAAGACACATCATGATGCCATCTCCATGTTTTGATATAACTTCCACAAGCCCACCAGTGACTCTGTATTGGTACAACATAAATCGTTATTCAATCTCTGCTTAGCTTACCAAAGTAAATCTTAGCTTTCAACTTAAAAGTACAATCTCCATATCCCATCACATTTAATGCCATGACCCTGTAACGTGATCCTTCTATCAGTATCAGAGAGTTTGTACCCTGGCATGATCTGATGCCAAATAGAGCCAATATGATATGCAGCTCTTCCTACCTTATATGGTAAGACTATTGGTTTGTCATCATATATAGGATCATCTTCACAAAGAGTAGGTGACGTTTTATTTTGCCAAAAATCCTTGTCACACCTTGGATCAACATCATCCATATAAGTCTTAAAATCTATAGCCTCCCCATGAGAATCTTGAAAATTAAAATTAGCTAATGCCCCTTCATGTAATGTCGTCCAATTCCATAACCATAATCCACCACCAGTCTGAGGTAGCTCTACAGGCAATGTAAAAGAAAGAACCTCCTTAAAATTAACCTCATCAAAAGTATTCCAATAATTCATATGCTCTTCATACTGATGGTCAAAATGGAGAGATGCTGATGGCTTTTGGAATGCTTCTACACAAATAGGATGAGATGTCTGATCTGGTTTATGTCCGAAAACATGAAATCCTGGATGCCCAAGTTCTTCCACTACTCTCATTGGCCCTAGCATTTGAGAGAACTTATCTATTACAACGTCATATAACCAATTGAAATGACTAATCAGTAAAGGGTTCATTATCTTCCGATGTTCATGATACCTCTCTATATCTGCTACTCCATCCATATAGGTACATGCGCCAATAGTAAAGAAGTCGATAGGCTCAACTTCCCTACGAATCCAGACTTTCTCTAATTTCTCTACAAGCTTTACAACTACATCAGCTTGTTCATCATTTAATATCTCAAGAGATCCAATCATTTAATTTTAAACCGGATGATTTGGATGGGAATTATCATTAATCAAAATCCAAAAGAGAATCGTGATTCCAATTATTAGAACAAGAGCTAAGGCAACCATGGGAAAAAATTAGATATGACTAGTATAACCAATAAAAAAGCGGGCCTCAAGGACCCGCCAATTCATTTAAGTAATAAAATTATTACTCGTCGTTACCGCCTAACTGAGAAGCGAAATCGATATATCCTTGGATATCATTCCAAGAAACATTAGCAGCAGGACGAAGATAGTTGACACGAGCAAGAATATATCCTGCGCGGCCAGCTGTAGAGTCGTCAGCACTAATGAAAACACCGTCACCAGATACAGAAGTATTGGTAATAGCGTTAACGTTGTATACCTTAAACGTAGTGTCTGCTGTGACTTTATACATCATGGAATCTGCAGCGTCAGCAGCAACAATAGTGCCGGTTACGCTTGACCAGAAAGGTAGATTCCCAGTAGTTGTGTCAGCAGATCCCTGAGTAAACAAACTAGAAGCAGCAGTCAGTGAAGAACTAGCTGCGGATAAACCTAACAACTGAGTTGCGGGGACACCCAAAGGTGCGCCACTGTTGTCAGGACCTAGTAGGAGAAGCTCAGTAGATGTGCCACCAATATCAGCTGTAACTGGAGCGGCAGGGAATCCTGCACGATCAGCAGCAAGTGTAGGAACATCCTGTCCAATAGCGATTGAAGCGCCATAGATGTAAGCAGGACGTGCCGGAGTAGCTTTTACTACGAGGCTGGTACGGTCATTACGAACCCTGTCGCCGGAACGGCGGTCAGGAGAAGGTACTGTAAGGCTGAAACTCTTATAGGAAGCCTTATCGGCCGCTACGTTTGATACCTTGGCATAGCCAACGAGTTCAAAAGCTTCAACTCCAGGGAGTCCGTAAACACCTTCGTCATTAAAACCAGAAAGCTTGTTAATCTGGTTACCTGGCTGAAGAATAGCTCCAGCGGAAGATTTGTAAGTTGCCATTAGTTAAATACCTCCTTACTCAGTTACAGTGAAGGCTGTAGTGATGAAGTCCTTGTTCAAGTTCGCAAAGCCAGCATAGAGCTGCCAAATCAGAATTATGAATCTGCTAAAGTCATCATTATTATTAATAAGGACCTGAGCATTTGGACCACCAATACCTACACCGATTGCCTGAGGGCCGAAGAATAGACCTGCAGGAGTAGTTTTAGAAACGGCACCGTTACCATCACCGATGTCGACCGTGATAGTTTTGTCTGGGAAGTTTGTAGATTCGAAGAATCTTACACCTTCAAAAACGAAGCCTGATGGCATAACTGGCTCACCAGCTACGAATTGTGCTTGGCCGTACTGACCACCACCATAGATAGCCTGGTTTGGTCCCATAGCACCCATCATTGGGTTGCCTTGGCCCATGCCAGGATAACGCGCAACTTCACGGAAGCCTTGATCGGCACGGAGATCCTTCATTAGAGAAGGGTCAGCGATACAACGATAATAGCCGTCTGCAAAGACTGGCGCATGGCGCTTGCGCAGACTCTTAACTACTTCTAGAAGGTCAGTTTTTACATTGAACTTAAAGCGCTCAGAAGCATATTCTGTAGCGGTGTAAGCAGTAAGAGTTGTGGAGTTTGACTTAGCCTTGCCATTTGGATAGTAGTAACCACCCTGTGAATCAGAGGACTGGCCGCGAGACTCAGACTTGAATAGTTCATCAATGAAGACGCGGTCACGCCAACGACGATAGTCGTCGAGCAACGTTAGCGAACCGATTGACTGATGGAACATATTAAGGTTCCCAGTATCAAGCAGCAAACGCTGAGCGGTCATCAAGGTCTCACGAGCAATTTTGAATGTGCTAGGGAGAGCGTTATTATTTGGGTCAGCAGGACCTGTATACTCACGAAGAGATACAAGTACTTTGTCCTTAACGATAGACCTACTGTTTGCTGTACCGATGGTTTGATCCTGAGTACGCTCACGTTGTGTCTTCGTGCCAGGGTTACCGAAGAAACGGTAACGATCTAGCTGAACAGTTTGACCCGGCTGTTTTGTGAAATCATGGACAACGACTGGCTCAGCAGCCATTTCCACGATATAAGCTGGATGGGGACGGTATAATTCCGCACCCAACAGCTTAGGGAAATCATTATCAATAAACATTGGGTTTTTTCAGCGTTTTTTTAGTTTGCTGATATCTGAGAACCAGATCCTCAAAAAAGAGGACATAAATTCTCTATATCTGGAATAAATCCATTAAAATAATTATAATATGAGTTTATCAACCAACTTATTTAAGTTTGTGGCTTAATTAAGCCATATTGTAAGGAGAATAGCTCCCTGAAGGTACAACTCCCATTCGTCCTAAAGGATTAACATATCCATCTGCTGGTTGTAAATCTGATTGAGAAGCTTGCTGCTCTATTTCTGCTTCTTGAGCAAGAGTCGCCATTATATTTTTATAGTCTTCCGACTTTTGAACTGCTTTTTTGGCTTTAGCTTTGCTCATTTTTTATTAGAAGGTGGATAGCCTACAGGAAGTTGTTCAAATGCAGCAGGAGGCATCATTTGTGCCATAGTCATTTGATATTCGGCCAAAAATTGTTGTTGGTTAAATATACTTGCAGCTAAATTCTGAACAGCAGAAAGTCCATTACCAGGAAGAGGAGAACCTGGTAAATTTAACTTCAAATATGCAGAATCTAAATCTTGAGGTAATGGAGAAGTATTAACATTTGGATCTCTCAGAGCAAAGTAATTATCTGAATTACCATAAATCATTTGTTTCTCTATATCACTGGCACCAAAACCAATTAGATCTGGTGATCCAATAGCACCTCCAGCTGTACCAAGTCCAGCAAGAAATGCATCCGCTTTATCTTTTGCTCCTTTCTTTTTTGCCATTATGAGAAATGAATAAGGGGGTAGGAAATCTACCCCTCATTTAGTTATTAGATCACTCCATTACCAGAAGCTTCTGACGGAAGACTTCAGGATTCTGCTGAGCGACATTTAGATACTTCCATGCTTCTCCAGGGTTACGATCGGCTGCTGAACCGAAGTTATTCCAGAATGCATTTGGATCTGCAGGACGCTGAGGCTGTGGAGGAACTGGCATCTCAGGACGCTGTGGAGCAGTTACTTGAGGCTGTCCAGTTACTTGAGGAGCATTAGCATACTGCTGTCCTACTGGTTGTCCTTGAGGAGCAATTCGTCCTTCAGGCACAGGGTAAGGACCATTTGGACCAAAGAACTCACAAGTGTAATCAGCAAGAACGTCAGGATCAGTCAGAATTTTTTCATAAACTTTATGTTCCTGAGACAATTCTTGAAGAAGACCTGCAGCTTCGCCAAGTTGAGAATTAGTAGCACCTACAGCATCTTCTAGCTGACAAGAATAATCATTAAGAAGTGCAGCAGTATCAGGACCGAAATGATCAATTACATTGATACTCTCGTTACTTACTCCGTTTGCCTGAAGCTGCTCTACTGTTATCTCCTGCGAGGTTGGGGAATAGCTGTCCGAGTATCCCTGGTTGTTGTTGATCCCAGGCATATAGGTCGGAGCTGCCTGATTGACGTATGGGGTCGTTTGTTGGGAACCGTAACTGGCCGGGTCTATTGCTTGGGTCTGAGGAGACTGTTGACCCTGGAACGGGAATTGGACTGGTGAACTCAGGGCGCCCACTACCCTGTTGAACGCCTCCTTGTAAGGATTCTCCTGTTGTGGGGCTGCCTGGGTAGCCTGGGGGTACGAGGCTGTAGGGGTTGATTGGTAAGCCTGGGCCGCCATCTGGGCTGGCGCTTGTGGCATTGGTGCCGCCATCGGCTGGGAGGTCCCCACCCATTGGGGAGATGTTCCCACTACCGGTGCCTGCGCCGCTGACTGCTGCGCTACCGGAGCCGCGTAGCTGATCGGCTGGGTCTGGGATACTTGGGGTGCCGATTGGGTCGGCGCTACGGTAGCGTCCTGCATAAGTTACTTCCTTCTGGAGGGATTCGAGGGTTCTATATAAAAATGGGGTGAGATCAAGTCTCGGATCCGCAGCCATCGGTAAATTCGGTTGCTGTGGATGTGGCGTTCTCATTTCTTGATTGACTAAGTCAATAAGAGACGAATACGCTCTTTGTACTTCCCCAACCATTCTAAATGGGAAACCGGAGAGCATGCCCGCGATTTCGTCATCAGTTTTAGAAGGAAATAAGTACTTCAGTGCTTCTATACTATCAACACCCAATTCTTGTAAGTTTCGAGTAAAGATAGATTGGTTCAATTTATCTTGTGCAGTATCCTCATAAACAGGCCCCATCCATCTCCAACTAACAGCTCTATCACCATCGGGTGCTAAGCCAACAACACCATCAGGTATCTCTTTAGTCTCAACTGCATCGTCAATAGCTACCTGTAATTTCTTTTCATATCTCTCTTTTTGTTTGACATATTTCTCATATAAAATCTCATCATCAGGGTTCTCTGGAGGAATAGGATATTTAATCCCTGAATGATAAGCAAGAGATTTACGGAAGATTTGTTCTTCCTGGAAAATCATTAATTCAAAGCACTTACAAATACCATACGTATAAAGCTGTAAACACTTTTTCTTAGCTGTGGCACTAACACGACCATAAGCAGATTTAATTTCTGTTGCAGTTACATTAGTAATACTTAAATCATCAATACCACCTAGAGCAAGACGTATTTCACTTCGTAGTTGTTCCGAATATCTCGCCTGGTCAGTACTAACAGCATTAGGTGTAATAAAACCAACACGATCCGTTGGCTCTAAATTTGCAATAACTCTAGGAACACGGTAACCACTACCAGGCTTACCTATATAACCTGGTTGCTGTCTACTCGAAGGGTCTTGTTTAAAAGTAGAACTCGACAAACTGAAGTCTGATTGGAATCCAGATTGACTAGAAATACTTGGTCTCTGAGCAGCATCATCTGAATTCTGTTCAATAATATCTTGCTTAGGACGAGAAGAAAGTAAAGTTGGATTACCAAAGAATGAAAGGTTTGCCCGAATGTTCTTCACCATCTCATCATGAGCAAGTATCTGACTTGATAACCACTCAAATTCACCAGCACCCTCAGTACCAAAAGCGTCTGGATTATTAAAGACTTCTACACATGGGATAAACTCCATAGTGTTATCGTGAGTCTTCTTATCAAAGGTTGCATATTCTAAATTTTCATTATCAAAAGTTATCTCTTGTTCACTATGAAACTCTTCAATCTCTTCTGGAGTAATACGCAAACGCATGTAGCGTTTATCTGTATTTAAACCTACACCCTTGAACCCCTTAGAGGACTTAACCTTATAGGGATATATGATAATGACTTCTTCTAAATCACCTTCTGGAGAATAATAAGTGCGATAAGAATCTTTATCAAACCAATAAAGGCGATAAGTTTTTTGTGTTGGTCGAATATAAAAAAGACCTTTTCCATAAGCTAAGAAACGATCCCACATTGAATCGAGTCGAGCATCTAATTTATTAAACTTTATAACCTGTTGAATAAAATCAAATCTTTGTGTACCAAAGTTATCTTGATCAGGATAAAACTCAACGCCTTGACGTATTCCAAACATCTTCATCTGAGACAGATGAGCATTGACTAACATCGTGTCAGCTGACCCACTCCCATCACGATTAACTACCGCCTTAAGAATAGTGTCAAGTTCAGATTTAACAGCAGTATCACTCATGAGTTTTTAACAAGTTGTCTATTGGTCAATGTTGTAGCCAGCATGTAATCGTTTTAGAGTAATCACGTCACCCTCAACTTCAACATCAAATCGTTCACTCGGCTGAAGCGCCATATCGTGACAAAGTTCATCAGGAAGTGGGATAACGACAGAACCATAAGCGTCCTGTTCGATTTCTAAGTTGTAATAGCTGTTTGACATTGGAAGGTGGTCTTTCCAGTTTAAATCGTCAATACTCTAACTCTAGTTTTCCTTTAGACATTAATCCATTGCATAGCCATACCAAGGCGTCCACACAGTCATCATGAGAACTAACACCAAAATTGACAATCTCATCTGTCAAATGAGTGAACTTTCGATACTTATTAAAAGTAATTCTCCTCTGTTCAAATAGACCCATAATCCCCCTAAAGCGAGCAACTTTATCCCCGCGAAATCCTTTGACTGCATGCCAAATCATATTATATAAACCATGCTCTCCCTGACATATTCGTTTAAAATCAGCCTCTAAAGAAGCCTGGTACGCAACAGCTTCTGACCAAATATGAACTGAATTACCAGTAGCAAAATAATTCTTCCCTTCTCCATGAATAACTCCCCACTCCTCCATCATTTCCATAAGACTTTCTAACTTCTCCAAATTCCCCATAATTCTCAATCTCTTACAATCAATAATATGAATCTTGTTTCCAATACGTCCACCCATCACAAAAACAGTAAAGTCATTTTGTTCTCGTACACCAGCTGATAAATCAACTCCTACACCCATAGCATCAAATTGTGTAGCAATACCTCCTCTAACAATCAAATCAGGTGAAAGAGATAGTTCACTAGTTTGAACAATCTGATTCTGATACTGAAAACTAAAAGCAACCGGCGCTTGTCTCCTGCGGTCACGAAGGTAGTCCAAGGACCACATAGCTGGCCAATAAGATATTTCCTCTCCTTGTTCATCCACTGTAATAGCAGACTGAATAATTTGCACCCAATCATTCGCAGGAGTGAAAGTGCTGTTATGAATGTCATCATGGCGAAAACGAGTTCCGAGACAAACTGCTCTACCACCTTCAAACATCGTTGGAACAATGACAGCATTCCAGTTATCCTCCATTGCTTGACGAATATCCCTGTTCTTTATATCATCTGCACTTTTAATTGCGTCATCAATAATACATAGATGTGAACGTTTTGAAGTAACAGCACCCTTTAGACCAGCACAACAAACACTAAACTCTTCTTCACCAGTCGATCTAATACCTGCAAATTTCCAATCAATACTCCAATACTCATTTGAATTAATTCCTTTAGCAATTTTTACTGTGGGAAAGATCTCTTTATAAATTTTGTTTTCTTCAATAATCCTTTTAATCGCAGCACTCTTTGGTCTAGCAACATCAACTGTATATGAAATATATAAAATCTTTAATGGCATTCGCCTTAAAGCATGTACACCAATTGACCAAGCTGTAAATAAACCTAAAACTGTTGATTTCGCAGAACCCCGTGGCGCAAGAATATCAATATTTGGACCGGCAATACCAATCAAACAACCACTACTCTCCCCTGTACATAGATATTTGTGCCACTGTCTGTGATGTTCAGCTGGAGGTTTATTACCAACTACATCACAGAAATATGCAAAGTCTTCACGAGCTCTATCAATATCAACAGTAGAAGTCTTCCTAACTACCTGTTGTTTAGCAGCTGCTCTCGCAGTACGTCGATAAACGCTATAAATACTTGTGCCTGCCATTGGCGTAGCATAGCGTAGTTATTTCTAAGATTCTTCTTGTAAAATCTTTGTCCATACTCCCATTGATGCCTCTGTTAAAGGACCTTCAATAGGATCATCTCTAAATATAGATAGCATCTCCCTTAAAGCTCTATCCGCACCAGCAAGAATCAAACCTTGTTTATCAAGTAAGACCTTCTCATCACTGAGCTGTTTAATTGTTCCTCTCAATTCTTTCTGAAGCATTGCAATTCTGGCAGTACCCATATCTTGTTTCACCATACCCATTTGAATACCATCTCTTAAGTTAGAAATATCTTGCTGCATCGAGTCAATTTCAGTTTCCAATACCTCATTGAAGTTACGCCTTTTGAATTTTCTTTGAGCCCATTTATCGCATTGAACGATAGTACCTGCAAACCCTAAAAATCGGGAATACAAATACATTTGAATTGGGCTCTTAGTTTGTTTACAAAAGGCTAGAAAAGCTTCCCGATCTTTAACGGTTAAGACTTTAAGCCATTCGGTCATACTCTAGAGCCAGCGCGAGCCTGACTATAATCCCTATTCTCCTTATAACGACGGAATGACTCTCTTTGCAAATCTGTACGACGAGTCTCTGACCCACGAGTTCTTTCTAATGCTCTACCTTGTTCACCTCTAGTCTGCTCAGTTAATCGTGTTTCTGATCCACCAGTTCTAAGCGATTTACGTGATTCTTCCCCTAACACTCTTTGTAATCCTCTTTCCCCTGTAAATTTCTCAGCCTGTGTTTGTCGAGTCTCAGCTCCACCAGCACCTACAAGAGATCTTTCTCCGGCATATCGCTCAGCTTGAGTTTCCCGTCCTTCTTGAGCACCTCTAGAAATACTAGCTCTCTCTCCAGCAAACTTTTCAGCTTGAGTTTCCCTCTGTTGCTTACCACCGGTTTCAACAAGTCCTCTTTCACCTGCATAACGCTCAGATTGAGTTTCACGAGTCTGTGCTCCAGTTGCAGCAGCAAGACCTCTCTCTCCGGCATAACGCTCTGACTGTGTCTCTCTAGTTTCTTGACCTTTAGTTGCTGCTAATGCTCTTTCTCCCGAATAACGTTCAGCCTGTGTCTCTCGTTGCTCTTGACCACCAGTGCTGATAAGTCCTCTTTCCCCCTGATAACGCTCAGCTTGAGTTTCACGAGCCTCTTGTGCGGTTTTACCGGCCAATGCTCGTGCTTCTGATCCACGTTCTCGTTCTAAACCTCTTTCTCCTGAATAACGCTCAGATTGAGTCTCTCGTTGCTGCCTACCACTTTCCTTTAATCCTTCTTGCTGAGTAAGTCGTTCCTGTTGACCTTTTGTGGTTTCAGTTAAACGAGTCTGCTTACCAACGACTCCAGCAGTTTCTCGTGTTTCAGCTCCTTCAGTTTCTAACGCCTTCCGTCTTTCTAAACCAACAACACCTTCTTTTAAACGATCCTGTTGACCAACAGTTTCAAACTCTGCTCTCTTTAAATCAGACCCTAATCGAGCTACACCTTTTTCTTCATTTACAAAATAACTTTTCAGGACCATATCCTGATCAGCTGCCGACTTCATATTTGCTCTTGTCTGAGCAGCTGCAGCTTCGTCTAATACGAGCTGATTTGTCGTCTCTTGGTCAACGGTATATTTACGACCGTCAATCTGCCATTCTTTATTAGCCTTTTTATTAGCGGCTTCTGCAGCCTTAACGCCACCTGGATCTTCCTTAGACATTGTTTAAAACTTATTAATTAGCAGTATCTAGATTCTACCAACGGTTAAGTTAACTAAGCGTTAAAGTAAGTTCTCTTAAGACCTAACTCACCAAACGTATTAGCTGCATCTTGTGATTTAGCTCTTGCTTCAATAAGTGCTGCT
>Ga0080013_1001688_pt1 | contig 28357 bp, 35 predicted proteins | sample ETNvirenome_6_85_FD_69236 | JGI IMG/M metagenome (GOLD analysis project Ga0080013, IMG submission 69236) | Marine viral communities from the Pacific Ocean - ETNP_6_85 (SPADES assembly) (version 2) | ecosystem: Environmental > Aquatic > Marine > Oceanic | place: Pacific Ocean | collected 2013-06-19 | reverse complement strand
GGCCATAATGATGACCGAAGAAGGGGCCATGGACAGCGGCATTGGGAACCTGATGCAGGAACTCGCTGGCGGTGTCCAGATGGAAGGTGGCATGGAAGAGGGCGTCGGCGCTCTGATGGCGGCGGGCCAACCAGAAGCGCCGCCTATGGGGGCAGCGCCTATGGGGGCAGCGCCTATGGGACCACCGCCAATGGGGGCAGCGCCTATGGGACCACCGCCAATGGGGCCTGGACCAGATCCCACGGCCCTTGGACCAACCCTTAACGGAACCCCTCAAGGGTTCGCCGTTGGCGGTGCGGTAAATCGATTTCGCAACTCGCCGGTAGTTCAGAATTTCCAAAAGGGCCAAGATGTAAATTCCCTCGCTAATTTGTACAATCCGCAGGGTGTGCCCCATTATTACAAACAGGACCTTAGTGCCCTGAGAGACATCATCGACACTGACGAGCAACGCAATCTTGCCAAGTCCCAAATTCTTTTTGACATTGCCAGAAGAGGTCTGGCCTTTGCTGGCGGCGTTAATCCTGATACTGGCCAAAGAATGACGGGCAGTCCTGTGTCTCAGTTTGCTACAGCGGCATCCGGTCTTCCGAAAACTATCGGTGAGCAAATGTCCGCAGTACGGGCACAAGAGCAGAAGCTGAAGCTTGCCGCCTATCAATCCGCGCAAGCCAAACAAGCCGCCGCCATCGAACGCGCTACGAAGACGTACAAGCTGGGCGAAGGAGAAGTATTATTCGACGTCCAGGGTAGGGAAATAACGAAAGGGGCTCCCAAAACTCGAACAGCAGTGCCTATGGTCGCTTTAATGAGCGGCGGAAAAAAACTTTTCTTTAATCAAGACACGGATCCCGGCGGGAAGACAGTAATAGGCGCTCATGTAGAAGATAATCCCGGAGAGACTGTGGTGGAGATATTCAAGGCTAGGCCAGAGCCCGGACCAACGGCGGGCCACGCGGCGCAAATAGGGTTCAGCGTATTTGACGCGATGAGGAACGGCGACACGATTCCGCTCCGGACCGGAACCTTCAATATGGCGGAACCGGGAGCCGCGAAAGCGGCGCACGAAGCCGCTTTAAAAGAAAAAGGCTTAACCAAAGAGGACATGGTTCGGGAGTCTTTGCGAACCCACAAGGTGGCCGCTGAAAGTGGCGACGGTAAAGTGTCCCGGTCAGTTTTGACGGCGTATGGCCTTGATCAGAATCTAACAACCCGGTACGGGGGCAAAACCCTCCTTGCCGACTATAAGTCGGCATCAAAGGCTGGGAAGAAATCGATTAGGGATCAGCTTGGCCGGTATGAAGCCGCGTTACACCTACAGATCTCCCCATCCTTCGATAAAGACTTAGGTAAGACCGTGCCTGCCACAGGACTGTCCGCAGCAGGAGAACAAGCGGTCCGGGACCGGTTGAGTTTATTGGAAAAGTTAGAAACGTGGTACAACGATAAAGACCTCGTAAAGACCGAGGAAGTAAAGGCCCAGTACAAGAGCAACAAAAGGCTCCTGGCAGTTTCTTCGCGGCTGAAGGCCCACATTGCCCGGATGGACGCCGCCTCTCTTGCGGGTAGTGAACTCAAGACAATGCAAGGTGAACTTCAACGGCTTCGAGATGGGGAAGGAATCGCTGGAGGGGTAAATCGTTTCCTCAAAGAGGGTGGGTTCGATTTCCGGCACATAGGTGGCGGACTTCCGGGGGCCCTCTCTGGATGGGTAAGTAAAATTGGCGCTTTTTTCCAACAAGATCTCACGCCGGAGAGATCAGGAGCCTTGGGAGCTTGGAAAGATCTGGTCAAAAGAACAACCCGGGTTGTTTCCCAACTGGATAAGGTCAGCCCTTCAGAATCCACTAGAGCGCATTTGATCGAAATCAAGGAGTTGTCCCCGTCCCCGGAAAGCGTTTTCATCAACAAAGAAACCCTTTTGAGAAGGGCCGGGGAATTTAGAGGGGTGTTGGAGAGTAGTCTTGAGGACACTCTACGGAAGGCGGGAGTAGCGCAACAAATGGGGAATCCTACCAGTCTTGCTAAACATTACGACTACGCAAGAACTCTTCGTAAGATGTTGTTCTCGTGGGCGTATGTTGAGAACTCTTTGCGCGGGGGTGAGCCCCTGAATGTTCCTACGTCAGAGGCCGAAAAAGCGACCCTTGATAAGCTTAAAGGGAAGAAGGGGGGAGGGAAGAACTGATGGAACCGTTGACCGGAGATCTGGAATTAGATCCGCCCTTGGATGACGACCTGTTTGTTGGCTCGGATCCTGCCGGTGCTCCGCCCGGAGAAGGGCGGGTTTTCCCTGAACCTCCTCCCGGCGTTGGCGTTGTAGTTGGCGGCGATGACGAAGAGGTCGATGGCGAAGAGGTCGATGTCGTAGCTCAAGCTGCCCCTACCCCCCAAAAAGTTGCCCCTTCGACCCATCTTGAAATTGCCCGGGACATGCATCGCAGCTTAATAGCCAATCCGGAGTGGCGCAAAGAGAACCCAAGAGCCGTTGAATGGGGAGTTTACCAGAATCTAATTGACGGTGAACGTGTGACCCCAAAGGCTGTTATTGAGGATTTCGCCCGCGAACACAACAAGGGTCTAAAAATTTCGGAACTGTTTCATTCTATATACTGGAGCACCCCGGAAAACATATACCGCACTGACGGGATTTCCCGCAGAAGATCCGCAGAGCAAGAAACCCTTTATCAGATAGCCGAAGTCGCAGGTGTGCCACTTTCCTTTGTGAAGGAACAACTGGCGCAGGGGGTGAACGCGAACACCTTGATTGCAAATCTCACGGGTGCCGAAGACGTCGAAGATCTATTCGATGATCTAGAACGTGCCGGGGAAGACGCGGGCCGAAGGCTCGTGGAAGGGGCCCCCGCAGCGGCGGTCGCTATGGAAGCGGCAGGAGCAACCTTTGCAGCAACCGCACCTCTTAGAGCCGGGGGCCTTCCGGGGACCATAGGGTCGCTCCTCCTCTCAGCAGGAGCCGGAGGAGTCGGAGGATGGTTTGGTTGGTCCTTTATGAACCGCCCCCGGCGTATGAATCAATCCATTGCAGACGAGCTTCTTGGAGGGCCTTCACCAGAGGTCACGCCTCGCGCTCTTCCTGCCCGCCATGCGGGCCAAACCTTTGCAAACATGGCCCTTTTTACCCGGCCACTGTCAAGGACTTTGGGCACAATTCCTGAAAATATCGGCGCGGCGCGGGTCATAACTAATTTAGACCGCATGAACATGCCCGCCATTAAACGCATAATGAGTTATGTCTTTCCTGGGTTTAAAAGAGGGGCCCAAAACTTTGCCGAGCAAATGGGCATACATGCAAGACGGCGCGGGAGAATACCCCTTACTAAATGGAAAACCGCTGCCGGAGTGCCCATGAACATATCGGACATAATTGCCGGGGGCTCCATGGCATTAGGGGCGGGAGTGGCGGAACAACTTGATCCCGGCGATGTAATGACGCGCATCGAAGCGGAGCTTGGACTTACGATGGTAAATCCGCTTCGCATGGGAATGAAGCTGGTTTTTACGGCGCTGCCTGCCGCCGTTGGCGCGATGAGGTCCGTGGGAAGGATGAAGACGGGATATGGCCCCAAAGAGCAGGAAAAGGCGTACAATTGGCTGCTGGATTATGCCGAACAAATGGGCTTTCCCGAGGACGTGGTTCATGCAGAGATGAACCGTCAAGGTCCGTGGGGCCTAAGAGAACTACCCGGCGACCGGACCCTGGCAGGGGCGCGGGTTTCAAAAACTATGAGTCAATTAACGGGCCTTCCTCCCTTTCATTTCCTGGAAAGAAACCTGGGGAAAGAGCGCGTTTCTGAAGCGACGGCGGCACGTTTGGAAGCTCTTGGCGTCAGAAACGCGATGGGCGGTCCCACTTTGCGACAGGTTATAAAAGATGGAGAAGAGGCCGGAATTAATGCCATCGTAGAATTCATGGTACTCATGCGGAACATGGGAAGTCCGGAAGCGTTAAAAGTGGCCACGCAATTGGAGCGGGCTATTATTGAAGACGTATTCCAAACATCTGTACAAAAACAAATTAATCGCGCCTCAGAAGCAGCGGGTCGTTTGGGTGCCCGTGAGGGCGATAGCTCTGTTATGAACGAATCTGGGAAAATTTACGAGACCATCGTAACCGGCATGAGAGACGCAAGGGCCTTGGAGTCTCAAAAATATGACGCGGCGGGAGAGGCGCTAACAAGGCCGGTCGAAGCTAACAGCGTAGTTGCTATGTGGAATAAACTGACCCGGGATCCGGGCGAGGTTGGGGAAGGGACCATTCCCGAGTTCCTGGCAAGATATTCCGGGAGCAGCCCGATTGCTAAATGGATCAAGCGTAAAACAGAGGGGGAAGGGGAAGGAGCGGTAGAAGAACTTGCGGCGAATGCTGCCCGAAGAATACAGGTAGAAAATCGCGGCATTGCGACCGCAGATGCGGCCATAGACACTCGCATGAATAATTCCCCGGAGGCCGTTGCGGCGTTAGAAGATGCGCTTGGGATAGAGGCCAGCGAAATACGCACCTTGAGTGACGCGATTGGGGAAACTGCCGGGGGGTTGCCGGTAAGAGACCACTGGATTGGAAAACTACAAGATGTGATCAGTAATTATGGCGGACCAGTGGATGAATACGTAATTGGGAGCTATCTTGGTTCGCGAGGCCGTAAAGAGGTGGTCGCGTTAGCGAAGCAGATAATTAACAAACTCTCAAGCAAGGGCCGCTTGGAACAAGCGCGGGCCGAGCTAGTTACTGCGAGGGACGCGCTTCCTGCTGGATCCAGGGAGATAACGGAACTGTTCACAAACGTGGGAGAGCTAAAATCCTTCCGCAGCGAAATGCTGTCGCTGATGCGAGAATCAAACGCCGCAGGAAAATGGACGGAATCCGCTTACTACGACGCCTTGCAGAAGGCCGCACTTGAGGATATGGGCCTTGCCGTTGGGCGCAGGCTGGACGATGGTACGATAGACACCACCGAAGCTTTGGATGACGAGGCTCTTGAAGCTCTCCGAGAGGCATACAACTTCAGCGCGGATTTCAACAACGTCTATAGCAGGATGTTCTCTGCCGAGGTGCTTAAAAAAACGCGGCAAGGAGGACAAGCACAAGCCCCGGAGCTTTTGGCCGCATTGATATTCGGCCCGAGATCCGATCCAACAACACTGAAGGTTCGTGAGCTATTCGAGGCAGCAAGGTTTGTGGGAGCCGCTGGACCTAAAGCCGCGCTGGAACGCGGCAGCACCCTTGCTGGATCCTTCGACACCATACTACGAAAGTACTCCGAGGATGTTTTAGTTCCAATAAAAGGTTCAGACGGGGCTCACGTAAAGAACCGGATGGGCGATTATTTATACACGGTAGACCCGGAAAAACGCCGCACCTTCCTGAAGAAGTACGGGGAAGCTATAGACGCATCAGGACTGGGGGAGTTGAATCGCCTCTTGAGAGAAGATCTTGAGGGGATAACCGCCCAGGAAATTAAAGCTCTCACCAATAAGAGCGGCCCGTATTACAAAGGCTTACAGGATCAGGCGAAGTACGCGGCGTTCTGGGGCTCAACTGCCGGGAATAAACAGGGCGCACTGGCTGGAGTAGTTCCGGAGGATCCCAGCACGGCCATATCTGGAATTTTAAGCTCAGAAACCCCCGCCGCATCTCTCGCTAAATTAGCGGAGAGTGTTAAAGAGGGCAAGATAGTAATACACCCAGGCCCCGGCATGACACCCGTAATACAGACCTTGGATGGCACCAGCCATGAAGCAGCGAAGCTTGGTTTCAGAGACGCCGTCTTGGATGTCGTGATGCAAAGAGCCGGTATCGTCGCGGCCAGTGAGCGCATGGGAGCCCGTGGGGACCCAGACCGTTTGTTCCAAGAGCTATATAAGCCTCTCCGAAAAGGGAGCGACGATTCTATAATGTCGATCTTGCATGGTGCCGGAATTATAGATACCGGGTTCAGGGCTCGTTTAAGAACTATGATACGCTCGTGGCAGGACCTGAAGAAAGTATCCGAGACAGCCTCCGAGCTTCAAGAGACCGTGGGGAGAGGTACGTCCGCGCTGGAAGAGTTGGGCTTGAGCCTTTTGGGTTCTGAATTGGGAAGCTCTGTTGCGAGAGGAGTGGGCAGAGGCACGTTGATTTTCCAAGCAAAAAGCTCTGCGTTTGCCCATAAGATGTTTTCGAAAATGCCCAATATGATGCTCAGAAAAGCGGCTGTGGACATGCTGGCGGATCCCCCATTATTCCAGGCAATGCGTAGAAAGGGGCGCATCCCGCCATCACAGATGAATAAAATCTCCGAGTTTTTTGCGCGGTACTGGAGTTCCGCCGCATTCCCCGTTGCTGTGAAAGAGTACGCAGAAGAGTTCGAAGCGGACAGCCGCCGGAGAAGCATAGAAGCGGCGAAGAAAGCCGGGGCCACACGACAGCAACTAGAGTTGATGTGGCCGGAAATAAAAAGCGAATATCCTGCCCCCCGCCCCCCTCGCAGACCCCCAAGAAAGACGGCAGGGCGCGCGTCCCCTATTTTGGCGGCAGCGCCCCCAGTGGCAGCGCCCCCAGAGGCAGCGCCATCAATTCAAACAGGCGGGCCCTCCGGCGGGTTGGCCTATCAGGACGTTTTTCCTCGCGACAGCATCTCGCCTCTTCTTGAAGCCCGTCAAGGTCGTCAGCAACTTGCCGCCACCCAAGGTATTGGGAGCCTTGCATAACAAGAAGTATGGGACTATGTTAGCCTCTCTATAAAGGAGGTACCCCATGGAACCCATACTAATCAACCTCGCCATTATGACGCTTGTTCCCATCGTGTTTATCGGCATCGTAGCCTTGATCGCTTTGCTATGACGTACAACCTGTCGCCGCATTTCACCCTGGCGGAACTGACAAAAAGCTCCACCGCCATTCGGATGGGCATCCACAACGAGCCGGAGCCGCACCACTTTCCTGCGTTGGAGCGACTTTGCACAACGATTCTGGAACCTGTGCGAGCGCATTTCGGGATAGCCTTTTCGCCTAGCTCCGGATACAGGAGCCCGCAGTTGTGTGAGGCGATTGGTTCAAGCAAAAAGAGCCAACACGCCAAGGGCGAGGCGGCGGATTTTGAGTTGCCTGGGGTAGACAATCACCTCGTTGCGTCCTGGGTCAGGGACAACCTGGATTTTGACCAGCTTATTCTTGAAGGCTACACCGACGACGACAAGAACAGCGGCTGGATCCACTGCTCGACAAAGAGCGAAGGCAACCGCAAAGAAGTCTTACGCTATCATCGTGATACCGGGTATCAAAAAGGGCTGGGCTAGCTGAACCATTTCCTGGTCTCTTCTCCAAGCACGTCGCTAGCAATGTTAACCTTGGCCTGTAAGGCGTCGAGGATTTTCTCATCGATGGTACCCTCCGCAACTAGGTCAATATACGTCACGGATTTTTCCTGCCCGATACGGTGAGCCCTGTCTTCAGATTGCAGGCGCGTTTCAAGGTCATAGGAATTAGCGTGATATATCACGGTATTCGCGGCGGTCAGGGTCAGGCCGTAGCCTCCCGTCTTGGGCGTCCCCACGAAAAACCGGAGCGGCGACGTTTGATCTTGGAAAAGATCGACGGTATGCTGTCGCTCATCTTGTGGCGTCTCGCCATAAAAGGATGCCGCCGATTCGGGCCCGAACCGGCGGCGCAAAGCATCAGTGATTTCTTGGACGTTGTGGACCCACGCCGCCCAGATTATCGCCTTGCCTTGAATTTCTTCAACCGTGTCCAAAAGTTCTGTCAACCGGTTGCTTGGAAGGGGCTTAATCCCGCCTTCATCCGAGGGCAAAAACCCACAGACAATTTGTTGTAGTCGCATGATCTGCGTCAAAACGGACGTTGTAGTCGCCAGTTCCCCCGCGTCAATTTGCGCCAGCGCAAACTTCTTCATCTCCTTGTAGACGCGCTTTTGCTCATCTGTTAGCTGAACGTTGCGTCTGACATAGATCTTGTCGGGAAGATCCAGGCACTCCTCCTTCAGGATGCGGTGCGAGAACGTGCCCAGTTTCTCCCCCAGTTCATCCAAACGACGATAGCCCTTGATCTCCTGAAAAGAATGCCGCCCTAAAGTGCGCCTCTGGATTACCGCGTATCGGGCCTGGAACCCGTAGTAACTTTTGTGCCCCAACGCCTCGCGGTCCAGGAACTCGCACTGGCTGAACAGATCCATTGGCGACTTCGTGATGGGCGAGCCGGTCAAAATGCGACGGTACTTGGCCAGCCGCCCGCACTTGATGATGTTTGAGGTCCGCGCGGCCTTGCGGTTCTTGATGGTCGTGCTCTCGTCCACGATCACCAGATTATCGGGATGGTTTTCGAGAAACAGGAACGCTGCCGTGGCTCCCTTCTTCGTGGAAAGAGCCTCAACGTTCATAACCAAAACACGAAGGCGAGAATCCGTGCGCCGCACCAGTTCCGTCATCTGCTCAAGAAACTTCTTCGTGATGTTGGCTTGCCACCGCACCATCAAGGTGTCGATTCGATCAGGCAAATGTGCCGGGATCTCTCTTTGCACCCAGTTATCGTACACGCCCTTCGGCGCAACAATAAGAACCGAGTCGATTTCACCTTCTTCGAACAGCGCCGCAGCATTATCCAACGCGACCTTGGTCTTGCCGGTTCCCATCTCCAGGAACCACCCGTGAAAAGGCTCCCTCCAGGACTCATTGAAGACCAGCCGCTGGTGTTCATAGGGCTCTGTTTTAAAAACATAGGTCATTGAACATTTCTCCTTGACATTATGCACGTATACGATAATATCGCATCATTGTAAAGGGCCAAAAGCCCTTGGACCACGAACCATGGATCACGGAGAAGAAAACATGGATAATGACGATATCTTGTCTGAGATGGAAACAGACTCAGCATCTGACGATAAGCTGGATAACTTAGACCCCCAGAACTCCCAGAAAATGAGAAGTATGGCCGAGCTTGCTCGCGCCATTCGGAACAAGGAAACCGAGATTGATGACCTTGAGTCGCTGCTCAAAGAAAAGAAGGAGCAGTTGCGGCGGCAGTCCGAGGAGGACTTACCGTCGATGATGGCCGAACTGGGCATCAATTCCTTTGAACTAGATGACGGCTCACGGGTCACGGTCAAGGACCTTTACGGCGGGCACATTTCTCTCGCCAACAAGGATGCAGCCTACTTGTGGCTGCGCGACAACGGGTTCGATGACATCATCAAGAACACCCTGTCCATTGTTTTTGGTCGCGGCGAAGATCAAAAGGCTGACCACTTTATGAAAATCCTGGAGGGGTACGGCCTGCTGCCGGAACAGAAGACGGGCGTTCATCCCAGCACGTTGAAGGGTTGGGTAAGAGAGCGAATGGAAAGTGGGGATTCTTTCCCCATGGATCTGTTTGGGGCATTTGTCGGCCAACGGGCCGTAATCAAGAGGAGTCGTTAATCATGGCAAAAACACCAGCGAAGAAAAAAGGCAACGGCACCGCCGTTGCCGTGCTTGACGAATCCATGTTCGAGGCCGACGCCGGTCTCGGAATGGAAAACGTGACATCCGACGATCTGGCGCTGCCGTTCCTCAAAGTGCTTTCTCGCCAGGACCCGATCTTGGACGATCTTGAGACGGCAAAGGTCGGGGACATTTACAATACCGTCACTGGCCAAGCTTATCCGGGAAAGGAAGGCGTACTTGTGATTCCTTGCGCGTTCCAGAAACGGTTCATCCAATGGGCCCCGCGAGGTGGCGGGTCGGGTGCCCCCGTAGGCATTTTTGGCCCCAGCGAAAAGCGGCCAACGACAGAACGGTCCACGGACGACAACAAGGACTACGTTGTCGGCGGCGAGGGCGATTACATAGAGCAGACCGCGCAACATTACGTGCTGCTCTTGTCTAAAGAAGGGTCTGAACGGGCCCTCATCGCAATGAAATCCACGCAGCTTAAAAAGAGCCGTAAGTGGATGTCGATGGTTTTATCCCGCCAAATGCAAGGCGTGAAGGGCGTACCTTTCACGCCGCCAATGTTCTCTCACGTTTACCGGCTGACAACTGTCGGCCAGGAAAACGCCAAGGGGTCTTGGCACGGCTGGGAAATTGCTCTGGAAGGACAGGTCAAGGATATTAATCTGTATCACGCGGCCAAAACCTTTGGAGAAAGCGTCGATAGTGGTCAGGTCCAGGTGAAGCATCAGCAGGATGCAGGGGCCGAGACCAGTCTGGATGATAGCGTCCCGTTTTAACCAGGAGTGGCGGGGCTTGCCCCCGCCACCCCTTTTAAGGGGGAAGCTATGTCCAACAGCGAAAAATTCGCGGCAATCTTTGATGGGTTAGCCGACGCCTATGGCACCTACGCCGTCGAGAAAAAACAAGCCAACGGCAAGAACGTTGGTTCAGCCATGGTTCACCACGAACCACGGACCACGGCTCATTGGGACCGGCACCTCGCCGGTCAAGGAGAGGCCCTGGGGATCATCCCCATCAACCGAGACAATAATTGTCTGTGGGGGGCTATCGATGTTGACGTCTACCCCACAGACCACAAAGCCCTTGTCGAGAAAATCAACCGGCACAAGCTCCCCTTCATTTGCTTCCGGTCTAAATCTGGTGGAGCGCACCTGTCCCTGTTTTCATCAGAGTGGATGCCAGCGCGGGAAATGCGGGACACTCTGACACGGTTAAGGGCCGCGCTGGGATACAGCGCCGACACAGAGATTTTCCCGAAACAAATCAAGCTTCATGCCAACGACACCGGCAATTACCTGACAGTCCCCTATTTCGATGCCGAAGAAGGGCTGCGCTACGCCTTCAGGGATGACGGCACGGCAGCAACGCTCGAACAATTCTTTGAATTGCACAAGGAACGGGTTCAGACGCCGGAACAGATCGTTGCGTTGTCCCTGGAAGAGGAAACGGAAAGTTTGGCGGATGGCCCGCCGTGCCTCCAGTATTTGTGTAATCAGGGGTTTCCGGAAGGGACAAGGAACAACGGGCTGTTCAATCTTGGGGTCTATCTCCGGAAAGCTTTTCCGGACGATTGGGAAACCCAGATAATGACCTTTAACATGCAGTACATGGGGCCTCCCCTGCCCCTCAATGAGGTCAATGTTGTTGCCAGCCAACTGCGCCGCAAAGATTACACCTATAAGTGCAGGGACATGCCTGTCGTTTCGCACTGTAACCGTGATGTTTGCCGAACAAAAAGGCACGGTATTGGCGGGGGCTTGACGGCAACCGTGGCTAATCTTCGCAAATACAATTCTGACCCTCCCGTCTGGTTTCTGGACGTCAATGGTGTTCCCGTTGAGCTTGACACTGACGCCCTGATGAACCAGAACGCATTTCAAAAAGCCTGCGTGGAGCAGATTAATTTCTTCCCGGAGACTGCCGCGAAACCTGTTTGGGAGGCTCGAATGAACGCCCTTCTATCGGAGATGATCACAATGGAGGGCAGCATCATAGAGGTGTCAAAAGATAGCTCCGTCAACGGCCAGTTCTACGATCTGCTGGAGGAGTTTTGTACTTCGATGCAGACGGCCAACGACAAGGAAGAAATCCTTTTGCGCCGCCCCTGGACAGATGAAGAGAAAAAAAGAACTTTCTTCCGCTTAAAGGACTTCGGGGGCCACTTGCGGAAAAATCGTTTTTTCGAATACAAGGCCAACGTCATCAGCCAACGTTTGCGTGACATAGGAGGAGAGCCCGAGCAAATCAGGATCAAGAACAAACCCACCCGCGTATGGAGCATCCCCGCCTACAGCATTGTTGAGGTAGAGGTCCCCACGCCAGACTTTGGCGACACCGCCGAGCCGCCGTTCTAATGTTTAGGGTATTTGGACCGCCAGGAACGGGGAAGACCACAACTCTTCTGAACATGGTGGATAACGCTCTGGAAAAGGGCGTCCCTCCTGAGAGGATTGCCTTTCTGGCGTTTACCAGAAAAGCCGCCTATGAGGCTAGAGATCGCGCCGCCGCGAGATTCAACCTGGACCCCCAGAAAGAACTCCCTTATTTTCGTACCATCCACTCCCTGGCACTGAGGGTTCTTGGCCTTCGAACAGAGCAAATCTTAAAGTCGTCTGATCTAAAGGAGTTCGCCAACCGGGTTGGGATAGATGTCACTGGCACCGCCGAAGAAGGAGAAGAGGCGTACAAGCCGGATCACCCTGTTTTGCAATTGCTGGCCTTGGCTACTACGAAGAAGGTGCCCTTGCGTGAAGAGTACAACCGAAACCACACTCTGAGCCACAGTTGGGAAGAAGTTGACTATATCACACGAGCATATAACGAATACAAAAAGGTGAACGGCCTTTATGACTTCACGGACATGCTGGTGAGTTTCCTGGATTACGCCCCAACAGCCTGCCCGGAGTTTGAATTATGCTTCCTGGATGAGGCGCAGGACCTGACCCCGCTACAGTGGGACATTGCTCACCTCCTGGACAGCAAGTCTCAACGCATGTACTGCGCTGGCGACGATGATCAGGCCATCTACAAATGGGCCGGAGCCGACGTGGACTCCTTCATTGGTCTCCCCGGCGGCAGCGAGACACTTGAGCAGTCGTATCGGATCCCAGCTTCCGTTCACGAGGTGGCCATGAACATCGCAACCCGGATACATAAGCGGTACCCGAAGGTCTATCGGCCACGAAAAGAAGCGGGTCTTGTGCGCCGCATCCGGGACGTCAACGACGTTGATATGTCCGAAGGCTCATGGCTGATCCTCGCGCAGGCGAGGTATATGCTGTACCCAAGCCATTACGAGCTAAAATCGGGAGGGTTCTTGTTCGACAAACAGGGCCGCTCTTCCATTAATCCAAAACTATCGACCGCCGTCAACGCATGGGAGCAATTGCGGAAGGGAAAAAGCATCGCTCTGGATGCGGCCAAGACCATGTACGGCCTCATGTCCTCTGGCTCTCGCGTTGAGCGCGGCTTCAAAAAAATTCAGGCGGATGAGGAGGCACTCTTCACGCTGCCGTCGCTGCAAAAAGACCACGGGCTGCTCGCCGGGGAAGAAATGGTCTGGCATGAGGCTCTGGACAAAATTCCAGATGCAGAACGCGCCTACATCGTTGCCCTCCTTCGCAGAGGAGAGAAGTTCAATGCCCCGCCCCGCATCACAGTGTCCACGATCCACGGCGCAAAAGGCGGGGAGGCCGACAATGTTGTCCTGATGACAGACCTGACGGCAGCGGCGGATAGCGAAAGACAGATTGAACCAGACAACCTCAACCGCGTGTTCTACGTTGGCGTAACGCGAACCCGACAGAAGCTCTACATCGTAGAACCCGAAAACACATACCGGAGCTTCGAAATATGAAACGCGGAAAAGTTCTGCAAACGGCGTTTAAATTAATTTTTGGCTCACGGTCCGAGAAATACGGACCGCCGCTCACGAACCATCAACGAATTGCCGCTGGATGGTCCGTCATTTTTGAACAGGATGTTACACCTTCACAGGTTGTGAAGGCGTTGATTTGGCTTAAACTAGCGCGACTCGTCCATGGAAACGATGAAGACAGTTGGGTGGACATTGCGGGTTACGCAGCAATTGGTAGTGAGATCGCAGATGACGAATAAATTACAGATGGCAATGTTCCCACCAGTTTCCGAGTGGCTTCCCCCCGACACTTTTCCCGACATAACGGATGCAAAAGAGATTGCAATCGACGTCGAGACCCGAGACCCAGACCTCAAGACCCACGGCCCAGGCTGGGCCAGAGGCGTTGGCGAGGTTGTTGGCGTGGCCATTGCCGTAGACGGCTGGGAGACGTACATCCCCCTGCGTCACCTGGGCGGCGGCAATCTTGATGAGCGCGTTGTCAGCAAGTGGCTCAAGCGGGTCTTCGAATGCAGCGCGGACAAAATTATGCACAACGCGCAGTACGACGCAGGTTGGATCAGGCGCATGGGCTTCCAAATAAATGGCCGCATCATCGACACAATGATCACGGCGGGCCTGCTTGATGAAAACCGCTTCAGCTACTCGCTCAACGCGCTCTCGTATGACTACCTGGGTAAAGTCAAAAGCGAAAAGACGCTCACCGAAGCCGCACGAGAGTTTGGCCTGGACCCAAAGGCAGAGCTTTGGAAGCTGCCCGCACATTTTGTCGGGCCCTACGCCGAAACTGACGCCGCGCTCACGTTGGAGCTCTGGCGGCACTTCGTAACGAAGCTGAACACCGAAGACCTATGGTCCGTGCATAAGCTGGAAACAGACCTCCTGCCCTGCTTGATCGACATGACCTGGAACGGCGTAAGAGTGGACATAGACCGCGCCGAACGGACCAAGCAAGAGTTGATGGTGCGCGAAAAGACGCTGCTGCGGAAGGTCAAGAAGATCAGCGGCCACAACGTCGAGATCTGGGCGGCGGCGTCCATCGCAAAAGCGTTCGATGCCATGAGCGTGTCGTACCCTCAAACCGAAAAAGGCAACCCCTCGTTCACCAAAACCTTCCTGTCCGAGCACCCCTCAGATATTGCCAAACTGATTGTTGCGGCCAGAGAAATAAACAAAACCCATTCCACGTTCATCGACACGATCCTGCGTCACGTCGCTGGCGATGGCCGCATCCACGCCCACATTAACCAGCTTCGATCCGACGACGGCGGCACCGTCTCAGGCAGAATTTCGATGAACAACCCGAACCTGCAACAAGTGCCCGCGCGTCACGCCCAGCTTGGCCCCATGATCCGCGCCCTCTTTTTGCCCGAGGAAGATCAGCAGTGGGCGGCTATAGACTTCTCGCAACAGGAGCCGCGCATCCTGGTGCATTACGCCGCGACCTACGGGAAGTGGAAAAACGAGGACGGCGGGCTTCCCGGCGTCCAGGAATTTGTCGAGGGCTACCGAAACGATCCTACCATGGACTTCCACACCATGGTCGCGGAGATGGCCGACATTTCCCGCAAGCAAGCCAAGACCATCAACCTCGCCATGATGTACGGCATGGGGGTCAACAAGCTCTCGCAGCAACTCGACATTTCCCTGGACGAGGCCAAAGATCTAACCAAGCAGTACCACGCCCGAGTGCCCTTCGTTAAAATGCTGACACAGGGCGTATCGCGCCGCCTGGAAGATCGAAAATCCTCCGGGAGCATCCGTAGCCTGAAAGGCCGCAAATGCCGCTTCGACAAATGGGAACCCGACACGTTCCAGATGCATAAGGCCATGAGTTGGGATGAAGCCGTCGCGGCCCACGGCCCAACGACCAGACTCAAAAGAGCGATGACCTACAAGGCGCTGAACCGTTTGATCCAGGCATCAGCCGCCGACATGTGCAAGCAGGCCATGGTCAATCTCCACCAAAAAGGTGTAACGCCAATGATCATGGTGCATGATGAGTTGGACTGCTCCGTGTCTTCCCTGGCCGAGGCTCAGGAAATAGCAGACGTCATGGTCGAGGCGCTGCCGTTGGAGGTGCCTTCAAGATGCGACATCGAAATCGGCCCCTCCTGGGGAGAGGCCGTAGAGCCTTAGTCGGCGCTATCCAAACCCTCAATGATCTCATTTGTGGTCAGGACGGCCTGTGGCACGGGTTTAAGGCGGTAAGGTTTACCGGGGTTGCGGCGCACAAACCCGCCGGAGGTGGCGTCCCATGCACTATCCATCGCGCCCGCCGCAACGCCCGCAAGATAAAGCGCCATTTTGTCTTTGTCGCCGCTGCAAGCCTCATCTGCATCCGCGAGCAAAAAATTAATTAGATCTGCATCCATCGAAAACCTCCTTCAAGGTACGGGTTTGTTCTTCAGGCGTGAATTGATCAGGCGGCAATCGCCAATGAATCTTGCCGTGCAGATCATCGACGGACATGGCGCGGCAAACTTGTTTGTCCAAGGCGACCAACATAATGACGTCGCAGTCTTTCCTTGACAGCCGCCGCCGAGCCTTGACGCCGCCGATCTTGCCGGTAATGAGAAAATCATAGCATATTGCGCCGTTGTATTGAGTGGAGATCCGGCGCGGGTGCAGCGTCGATTTCACCTGGACGCGCACCACGGTTTCGCCACAAAAGGCCACGAGATCGATCCGCTGCACACCAGCGTGTATGACATCCCAACCGTTCATACCCTGGATCACCGAAGCGGCCAAGAACTCCCCCTCGCGCCCGTTGTTGATTTTCAAGTGTTTCCCCGCAAGAACCCTTGTTTTTCGGCAGATATTCGCATATATTCTCTCCCACCAGGAGGTGCCAAAATGGACACGAAGAAATGGAAGTCAATCCTTGTTCCCCGAGAGGTGTACGAGGAAGTTGTAAAAATTGCCCACTCAGAAGGACGAACCATCAGCGGTCAGTTGCGAGTTATCTTTTCGCAATGGTATATGGCGCTGTACAACGGAGCCTCGAAAAACGAGAGCTAAGGGTTTGGCACAGACCAAGCCTTCACGAGACCGTCTAAAAGACGACGCTGTTCTTGCACGTTTTGCTGGATGTGCAGAGTGCGCTCGTCTATGCGCTCTTGCCGACGCGAAATCTCCCCCAGGCTAATGACCGCAGACTCGACTTTGTGGATGCGGAGATCTTGACTCTCGTTCTGTTGAAGAAGTTGACCCCACGCCACGGCTGCGCCAAGGGCAACGATGCCCGCCGGGAACAACGGGAGCCATTTCTTACTCATCGTCTTTGTCGTCGTCTTTGGGAGGCTTACGGTCTTCCGGCGCGACATATGGCCCGCCGCCGATGAAATCGTGGAAATTCTCCTCCAAAAATTCGTACACCGTTTCGGTTGGGATGCTCCACCCCATGTGCGTAATGGCCTGGAAATGCGCCGCCGACACCCTCGACGGAACCCCAATCATCTCGTATCGCTGTCTGTCGTTCGAATAGGCAAAAAGCGCCCCGCCGGAATTGCCGAAGATGATTGGCGGTGTCGCCAACTGGTACCTGTAGCCGTTGATGATTTGCTCACTGAAGGCCATCTCGCCCGACGTCATAAAGGGCGGGTAGCCCAGTCCAGCGCCCACGGCCCAGACTTTTTGCCCCAGTTTGGGAACTTCGTCTTGGGGTAGCAAGCGGGCAACCTGATCGACGCCGCGCTCAAAATCACGGAGTTGCAGCAACGCCAGATCTCTCTGCTCATCATGCGCCACGATGTCGGCAAGGCGTCCACGAGTGCCAACAGACCGCGCGCATCGAACGTAATCGAACCAGAACGCCGTGACCGGTGACCGCGTTTCACGCTTCACTTTCCGCGATTTCCGGGGGGACCAGACCTCCGTGATCGAGATGCTCCGGCCTATGACGTGGTAGTTGGTGAGGATGTAAGTCTCGTATTTCTTCGCGGGCGCTACACCGTGGTCTTTGGAATAGATCACAGTTCCTGAGCCACTCGTATCGATACGAACCGCTGTGTTCAGCATCTCCGTATGCTGTGGGCCACAATCAGCGGCAGCAGTGACAATCCCAGCGCATAAAATGAGTGCAACCAGGGCGGCGGCTTTCAAAAATAACAATTTCACGATGCGTCTCCTTTATTTCTTGCCTGAAGCAAAAGCTGAACCTGTTAATATCGCACCCATACTAAGGTGGAAGAGTCCGCCACCCATCAACGTAAAGGGACTATGTTGGCCTGTGAGTTTTTTCATTAGTTCCATCTGCACCATGGGTTCCGGCGTACTATTGATGATTTCCATAAATAGGCTTATGTCGGGTCTGTTGATCCCGTACCAAATCGGCACAAACATGAAGTCGTAGAAGCAAATGAGGAGGTATACGATCAGCGCCGTCCAGCGCCACGTCATCGTGGCTTTTTCCTGCGTCGAAAGTTCTGTGGTCATCTAAATACACGGCGGTGTACATCTCATACCGTTGGCCATAACGAGGATCGCCGTCGCCGCTATCGCTACCAGACCTAAGATCAACATTGCCCGCTTCATTTATTTTTCCTCAGAGTAGAACAGCAGGGCAGTCCAACGCCACGCCATTTCGCCACTCTTTCACTTCTCATTTGGACGATTATACCGAATTTTCCACCCGTTGCCAAACCTCATATACCGTAGTGTCAGAGCATGGTTTGTCCCAGACGCTGATGGCCAGAGCCCGGTCCGGGCTCCCTCCTTTTTGCAGATAGTCCTCCCTCCAGGTCAGGTTCGCGAACCGTGATGGCCGGTGTCGGAGCAGCTGGTCGTAGCCCTTCTGACAGGCCCAGAGGCGCTCCGGCGTTACCAGGACCATTTGCTCGACGCCGATGGCGAAGGCATGGTCGATGAACCGTCGAATGTGCCGGAAAGGAGGGTTGGTCACGATGATGGGAGCCTGCGCCGACTTCCATTCAAAAAAGTCGTGGCCCTCGTCAATGTCGTGGCTGACGACGCGATAACCGGACTGTTCGAGCGCGGTCGAGAACCTGCCGTCCCCGGCGCACGGCTCCCATACCGTCGCGGATTCTCTCAGTTTCACGTGAAACAATACAGAGTCGATTATGCTCTGGGGCGTGGGGTAAAAGTCGTTTTCGATGCGCTTCGTCATGGGGGTAAACCTTTTAGTTGACCGGACACGCATAACATTGTATACCTGACCCACGGTGCAGGTCAAGTTGGACAGCCTGTACCAGACGGGACATTGACTCCTTGGTCCCGGCCCCCGCCGCTCACGCCTCCCGGTGAGCGGCGGGGGCACGGCAGTCGCGATGCGGCGGATGGCCGCTACCCAGGTCCGCTTGCATACCTGGGAAGCAGCAGGGTCTGATGAACCTTGCCCGCCGCCGCGACTGCCAATTTTCCCCCCCAGGGAGAGGAGGACCCGCCGATGGAATCAAAGCACGAATCAAAGCACGAGTTTGGCGCACCACCGTGGGCAGTGCCGCAACTGGGCTGGCTAGAAGATCAGATAGGTCTCACCAGCGTCGTCTACCATGTGGGGTTCCTGGCGGAAGACTGCGACCAGAAGATCGCGGATCTCATCACCGGAAAGGAGGTGCTGTCCCCCGCCGCAAAATATCTGCGGAAAATCCGCGCCGTCTTTTACGCCGCGCAGGAAGACGGTCTAGTCCATCTTGTGCAGCGGCGACGGCCCAAAAAAGGGAAAAAGAAACTGGCGCGGCAGGCGTTCGAATATCGGGCCGAACCGGTTCCCGCGAAATGATGATCGTGGCCGTCTATATCGTCATCGTCAGCACCGAAGCACGGTTCGTGGTGCTGAACCAACAATACCAAACCATGGCCGAATGTGAACGGGCCACGGCTCACGATCCATGGATCATTTGTGCAGAAACCCCGGCGAAATAAGAGGACCAAGGCGCGCGGCGGCGTCAGGGGCGAGCCCACGTCGATTCTCCCTCGCACAAAAAAAGGCCGGATGGATAAATCCGGCCATCCGCCGCACCGTAACCCCATCGCCAAATTCAACCCTCGGGTGAACCGCCCCAAAGTTTTTGTGTCTAAGCGATTCCAGGGGCCGGAAAAAGAGGAGTGGGACTGGTGAGGTGCGACAATTTGTCGCACTTGGGCTGTCGATTCTGGATTGATCGACATGCGAAGATATGCGATAATGGAGGGCTGGGAAGTTGCTCTTTGACATCGTGAACTTTTTGCATTTTCGCGTCGGGCTCCCTTTTCAAAAAAGGAGTCAGACATGAAGCTGAAAATTAGAGCCATAGATGATGGCAACGACAAGAACCGTTATTGCGGACCTTCCGTGATATCGGCGGTCACCAGCCTGACGACAGGAGAGGCCGCACGGCTGATCCGGAAGCAGACTGGCCAGAAGATGGTGAAGGGTTCATCCTCTTCGGAAATCAAGCGGGCCCTTGAAGCCTGCAACATCGACGTCAGGCCGTATCGCGTCTATGACGCGAACAAATTGGCCATGAGGTTGAGCCGAAAGAAAGGCCCTACCCTCGCGGCGTGGCTCAAACTGTCAAAATCTGATCGAACCTCGAACCGCGTTTTCCTCCTCGTTGCTGGCTGGCACTGGCAGCTAGTAAGTGGAAGACGTTACACTTGCGGACGGATTCGAGAGATCGTTTCCATCAAAGACAAGCGCGTGAAGCGGAGGGCACGGGTCGCAGAAGCATATGAACTGTTTTCCGACAACGTGACCAAGCCAGATCTCGACGTCAGTAAGCCCAAAGATCTAAACGCCGCATTAAGAGGCAAGACGCGGCGGTTGGCAAAAAAGATTGGCGTCGAAGTCGATGTTTACGATTTCGGCATCTGGGTAGCGCCGCCGCATGATGTCACAGACGAAGAAGACCCTCTTTGCGACGGCCACACCGCTTACGAGTGGGGGGAGGCTTTGGAATTTGTCCAAGTCTATGAAGAGTTCCTCCGAAGAAGAGGGAAAAAACAAGACCCTGGCGCATTTCTCGACAAATGTGCGCCGTTAAGCAGACTGTTCTCGTAGAGTAAACCAGGGAGCCCGATCCGAAAGTGCAACTTTTTCCCTACAGGACCCCTGGGCGTGTAGGGAAAGCAACCCGAAGAGGACATATGATGACCGAATTTAACTTGACGTTGGCCGACGCCGCAAAACGAGCGGCGTTAAACCTTGTCACCAAAAAAGAGTGGGCGGACGAGGCCCGCTTCTTCCTTTTGACGCTGCCCCCCGGCTGGGAGGGGACTGGCGAGGATATCAGGCGCTTCCTCGTTGAGGACATGAGCCTCGACCCGCCCCACCATCACAATGCATGGGGCGGGCTGATTTCTGGCGCGCTCAGACGGGGCACGATCACCGGCACGGGCAAATACAGGAAAATGACCTCTGTAAGAAGCCACGCCCGCAAGACCGAGGTGTATCGGCGTGGATACTGACCCACCCAACTGGAGGAAAAATGATGGAATGGAGAAAATCCACCGTCCCTAATTACGAGGTCTCCGAGAGCGGGGACATGAAGCTGCTCGTCAACAAGAACAACATAGTGGCCGGGACAATCCTCAAAGGTCATTTCAAAAAGAAAAGAGGCGGCTACCGCGTCTATCGTATCCGCGTGGAGGGGAAAACCTTAACCGTCGCCGCGCATCGCGAAGTCCTGATGGCGTTTGTAGGACCGCCACCGACCGAAGCTCACCAGTGCGCCCATTACGACGGCGACCCGACCAATAACCACTTCACCAATCTGCGATGGGCCACGGCAGCGGAAAATACCGCCGACAAGGTCCGTCACGGTAGGCACCTGGACGGGCACCGGAGGTTCACAAAAGAACAAGTCCTGGAAATGCGGGCCATGCGAGAAAACGGCAAAACCTTCAAGCAGATCAGAGAAGTCTTCAAAATCTCCAAAGGTAACCTGAGTTCCATCATAAATCGAAAAACCTGGGGTCACCTGGAGGCCGAGGCGACCGAGTTCAATTGCACCAAATGCGGCAAATGTTGCGTCGATTCGCTGTACATGGGCACCCTATCCGCCTGCGAGGAGGACCTCGCGCGGTGGGAAGACGCCGAGCGATACGACATCCTCGACACCGCGTACATCTTCTATTGGGGCGACCACCGCACCGCCGATCTCTGGATGGACCCCAAAACAGGCGACGAAAACATCTCCGACACCTGCCCATGGGTCAAAAAAATCGGGGAAGACCTCTGGCACTGCACCATCCACGAGCTGCGACCTAACGTCTGCCGGGACTACCCAGTAGATGAAGAGCAAGCGGAAGGTTTTGGCTGTCCGGGATACCGGGCATTGTCAGTCAGATCGTCGTCGTTGGGCCCGGACGGAGACCATGGGTAAATTCTCAAATTCCGGCATGGGCCCCGGCCAAAACATGTTTTCGGTGGGGCACATCCCAAGGGTCAGCGGCTACAAGCGCGCGCAGCCACTAAAAAGCCAAAAGTCAAAATTACGTGCCCTAAAGCTGTACGCCGCAGAATATGGCCTCTTCCTGAAGGTCGGGCCGCTGCTGTATAGAGCGGATAACCCGGCAGAGTTTTTCCGTCGCCTGGACGCCGCCGCGTCCGAGCAGGAAACGGGCGGCTTCGCCAGGAAAATCCTGCACCAAATGTACGCCGGGATGGTGGGAAGGGGGCGGCTTCAAGTGAAAAAAGGCTCCGCACGGAGGCCCCTCTGGGTGTCCGCGAAGCAAAAAGCGGCGATCTTCAGGGACGGCAAATAAGGTGACGGTTCGCGGTGCAAAAAGGAATGGCAGAAAACCGCGATTCACGGCTCACGTCCCCCCTGTATGTTCCAGTTTCCCAGATATTTTTTTGAGAAAAAAATTTTACAGAATCGGCGGTACAGACGGTACGCCGGTACGCCTCCAGAATCTGGCAGATTTCCGGGCCAAAAAAGAGGTGAGTTTGTACCGGCAGTGTACCGGCGGTGTTTCTACAGCGGTACAGCCGCTGTGTTGGTTTATTTCCCCAAATTTTTTTTTGTAGAAATGTTATTTGTGAAAGTACAACATACGGGGACATTTTGGGGATTGCCCAGGGAACCCCTATGTGGGATAGTCTGCGCTCCCTCAACAAAGGAGAAATAGAGCATGAGCACCCACGATAGGTTGCAGATAATGACCGAAACAGACCTCCTGCGCCGCAACGTTGCGGATATGGAGGAACAGATCCATCGCCGCAACACGCGTGTCGTTGAACTTCTTGCACAGCTTGAGGAGGCCAAGCGGAAAATCGCGGCGCTTGAGCCCGCATGGCAAATTGAATCGACGTCTCAAAACGCCGAGTACCTCGACATCGACTGTGTGGATGGCTCTGCCAAAGCAGACCTACGCGCATGGCGCATCACAATTGACTGTGTAGATGGCGCGGTCTACGGCGTTTTAAGGCGGTCGAAAGACGCAGAAACGCCCTTCGATGACGGCGTAGACTTACCGCAAAAGATGGTGGGCCTCATACTAGGTGTAATTGCACCTCGCACCTTGGAGGTGGGCTCGTGAAAGCCTACAAAATAGTCGAGCAACATGGCCTTCATTTGAAGACCTTATTCCATGGCCTGGACGGCGATAGAACCCTGCCTTACGGAAAGTGGCTTACGGCTGTAAAAAAGCCGGTAAAGGACGGCACCTCGAAAACAACGTACCTTTCTGGATGGCACGTCTTGATGAGCCGAGCCGCTGCCGAGGATTATCTGGGAGCCTTCACAAAGCGCCTGGATATTTTGAAGATCGTTCCCGTGGACGTTCGAGGGGAGGTGCGCCGAAAGGAGCATTCCAGATCGGAGGTGTACTTGGCCGACGAAATGCGGGTACACATGGACATCATCAGATACCTGGACGAAGGTGGTGAGCTTTAGATGTTCTGGCTGATCGAAAGATTCATGCGCTGGCTCGCGGAGCGCGAGCGCCGAGCCCTGGAAGAAATGAAAAAGGGAAGAAGGAGAAAAAAATGACTAATGTGGTTGAGTTTCAGGTTGCCCGCAACACGGTGGAGGAAAAGCGGCGGGCGGCGGCGGAAGCCGATCTCACCGTGGAGGAGGCCGCTGCCTTCGTGCGCATGGGGGAGATCACGGACGATCTAGCAGATCGCTTTGCGGCGTGGAAATCCGATTCTGATCCGGAACTGATCTGCTGGTCGATGCTGGCATTCGCCGCTGGCATCGTCCGGGAACATCTTCCGCGCGAAGACGCGCACTGGTGGATTCGTCTCGCGACGTCGATTGACGATTACGACGATGACGATGACGACGATGACGATGACGATGACGACGATCTGACCGACGATGACGACGATGACGATCTGACCGACGATGGCGGTGAACTGTAGGGTTTTAAAGTTCGCACATGTATGCGATAACCTGGGTCATGCTGGCGTTGGGTCAGCGACATTAAGGAGATTGACCGATGCTTAGATTGACCAAACCGCAACAGCGTTCTCTCTTGGATAAGTGGCGGTACGCCGACCAGGGGCTGTCGTTTCTGGCGTTCCGGCGGACGGCAGTGGGCATGTTCGGTAGCGATGACTGCATCTTGGTGCCCTGGTGCGGCATGTGGTTGGGTATCGAAACCGACGGTTACTGCCATAGCTAGATCGCGCGGCCCCTTTAACCTCCGGCCCCGGCCCCTGCGCCGGGGCCTTTTTTTAATCTTTTTCCCCTGGACAATATGCGATAGCCGCTATATAAATTTTCTCATGGCTGTATTCCCAGCTTTTGAGGAGAGAACGATGAGGATCGAAAACGAGAAGAAAACCCTAAGTGGGCTGCTCGCTGTATGTCAGCAACAGGCTGGCCGAAAAGCGGATTATACCGCTCCCACCACTGAACTGGTCTGCCAGACCGTTCCGACGAGCGGGGGCAATCGTACCCAGGTCGTGCTGGAGGGGAATCATGGGGATCCAACGAAAGTTCTTGAGTGCAACCCCACGGCCTTTGAGCAGCTTTGCTCTAAGGTCAACATAGACGTCCGAACCGCTCGTAGGTTCCAGGAGCATTATCCCAAGGTATTGGATCATGCTCTGAACGCCATCCATACTGCGGAGCCGCGAACGGCATTGTTGCGGACGTTTGATGTTTCCACCGACCATGTTCTGAATTTGGACCCCATGGTCCGCCGGAAATTTGCTGACGGCAGCTTCATAGAGGCACCTAGCTCCACGGGCATGCTCCGCGCCGTCGTAACCAACCGGTTCAAAAGGTTTGATCACCCGGACCTGTTGGGTGCGGTCCTGCCGGTTTTGAGGGACAGCGATGCTGATTGGGAAATCGTGAACGCGGCGGTCACAGATCGGCGTCTGTACGCGCGCTTCAGGAGCCGGAACATAACCGGCGTTGGCGCGGCAGTCGGTGATGCGATGGCCCAGGGCATCGTGATCTCCAACTCGGAAACGGGACACGGTAGCATCAGCATTGCCCAGTTGGTCTGGACGTTGGTTTGCCTCAATGGGATGGAGACCGCGAACAAGTCCCGGTCTACGCATTTGACGTCGGCCCTTGCTGACGGCATTGTCCACATGCTGACAGATGAAAGCAAGCAATTGGACAACGCGGCGCTGAAATCCAAACTGGTGGATATCACGGCGGCATATGCTTCCCGCGAGATGTTCGAGGAGGTTCTTGAGCAATTCCGGACGGCGGCGGACGATCATGTCCGCAATGGCGTCGCCGCTGCCCAGCCCGCCGTGGAGGCTTTGGGGGGGGTACTGAAATTGACCAAGGCGGAGACCAGCAGCGTGTTTGCTGGGCTTTTGGAGACGGTACAGCAGGAGGGATACCGGGGCGAGCCGTTGTCTCGAGCGACCCTGGTCAACGCGGTCACGGCGGCGGCGAAGACCGCCCAGCCTGACGATGTATCCGGTTGGCATCGCCGGGGCGGCAAGCTTTTGGAACTCCCCGCCAATCAATGGAAAGCCATCGCGGAAGTGCCCTTGGCCGTCGCCGCCTAGCGCCGACCTAACCGCGCCGCCCTGGCCCTCCCCCGGCCAGGGCGGTTTCTTTTTGCCTGGACTCCACCGCCGAATAGCGCATAAAATCGCGTATAGGCCCCGCCGTCCTGGCGTGGCAATAATGGGAGTCAAAACAATGTGTGAAAACAATGTTAGCTATTACGTCCCGAAAGGATACGACTACCGCGAAGTCTTTGTTAAGTGCGGTCGCACCGATCACCATGGCGAACGTGCCATCTGTCAGGACTGCCGTGAGGATCCTGACGTGATGCGTGACATCGATGCTCATGAAGAAACTATTCGCCTAGACAACCAAGCCTCGCATAGTGCGGGTTGGGGAGACTGGTGATGACGGGTTACGCTTGGGACCTCGGCATGTCCAACAATGCGGCGGCGGCATATGAGTCTGGACGGTTCCCGCTATCAAAAATAAGCTTGCATGATTTGCGGCGGGAAGGCTGGACCGAGAGCCTTAAACTGGCGAGGTTCCTAGCCAAGGCGTCCCCGCCGCTCTGGCGCACGTTCGAGTGGCACCATTCCGGCGGCGACTATTTCAATAGGGTGGATTTTTATGACCCGTGCGATTTGGTCGCGGCCTGGGCTGCGTTGTCGCAGGACGATCAGGCGGCATGGCGGGCCAAGGCGCGCGCCCCTGCCGTCGTGGAACCTGGGCGGCGCGTGTCCGGGCATTATCGAACGTTTGATTTTCGGACTCGCCGTCCGACCGGCTGGCAATCTTTTGAAGGTGTCAAGGCGGGCAATTGGATCACGCTGGACTCGGGCCGTCGTAAAAAGTCTACAGGCAAGCACCTGACGTTTCATTATATAGACTAGCTCGCCCGCGCCTATTCCGCCGCCCAGGCCCGCCGCCTGGGCGGTTTTTTTTTGTGCCCGCCCCGGCCCGCCGCCCGCCAGGGCCCGGATTCCCCCCTGCCCTACCCCCCAGCCGAGTCGGATTCCCCCCTCTGGCGGGCTTCCTAGGCCCTCCGATTTTGAGAATCTGACTCGATTCAGTCGATTCAGTCTAGATTCCTTGCGCTGGACTCTATGCCGCGCCCGCCCTTATAATGTCGCATATCGGGCGGCGATTTCCGCCAGCCCACAAACAGGAGTCAATTTTATGAGCCTTTCCCTTACTTGGTATACCGACCCCGGCCACGCATGGCTGCGCGTGCATCGCGACATCTTGGCCGCGTATGGATTCAACGAGTCGGACTTTTCACGATTTTCCTACGTGGACCAATACGGATTCCTTTTCTTAGAAGAAGATTCCGACGCGCCTAAGTTTCTGCGCGCCCTTCCAGTCTGGCCGGTCTCCGATAGCGCACATGATCCGGCGCGCGCGATTCATTTTGAGGAAGCCCGCACCGAGACGGACAGCCATGTTCGAGACCTTCCCCGCCTAGCTGGTGGCCGTGATGATTAAAGCCCTGCCCGAATTAATCCGCGCCCTGCGCCGTGGCGATTTTTGTGGGGTCGTTTTGTATAACGGCCCGTCCCTGGTCGATGGCCAGCCTATCGTTGCCATCGCGTGCCGTATCACCGAGGCCAGTGAAAACAGCAAAACCGGCGCAATGGTCCAGACCTTTATCTTGCGCCGCGATATCGCCCCGCACTACGCACTAAAAACCGGCGACGATTCCAGCATTTGCGGCGACTGCCCATTGCGCCCGATTCATAAAGGCCCGACCCGTTGCTATGTTCGCGTTTACCAAGCCCCGCTATCTGTTTTTAACGCCTATCACCGTGGCCGTTATGCCGTCCCTGGGGTCGATTTTGACTCCAAATTATTGCCGGGACTATTCGCCGGACTCGCTTTCAGGCTTGGAACTTATGGCGACCCGGCTGCGGTGCCCTCCCCGATATGGAGGCGCGCGACCCGCCGAGTCCGGACCCGAACCGGTTATACGCACCAATGGCGACGGCGAATAGGAGTCGGACTCAAAAATCTATGCATGGCATCCGCCGATAGCGCCGCCGATGTTACCGCCGCGACAGCGCGCGGCTGGCGTACCTTTCGAGTCAGGAAGCACGACGCCCCGGCCCTGGTATCCGAGTCGGTTTGCCCTGCTAGTTTGGAAGGTGGACGCCGCGCGCAATGTGACCGCTGCGCGCTATGTCGCGGCGCATCAATCGCCGCCCGTAATATTGTGATAGCTGATCACGGACTAATGGACGCCCGCCGCCGAGCCTGATACCGCGCCGATCTAGCCGCCCAGGCTTAACCGCCTGGGCGGTTTCTTTTTGTCCAAATGCTCGAATCTGGCCCTTGCCTACCTACCCGAGGTGCCCGAGATTCGCTTGTACGGGCTTCCCTGGGCCTCCGATTTTGAGAATCTGACTCGAATCCATCGAATCTATCGAATCCTAGGGGGATCGAGGGGATCGAGGGGATCGAGGGGATCGAGGGGATCGAGGGGATCGAGGGGATCGAGGGGATCGAGGGGATCGAGGGGATCGAGGGCCAGGGGATCGAGGGGATCGAGGGCCAGGGGATCGAGTTAACTAGGCCACGGGCCGTGACGCGTGGGCCGCCCGATTCGTACGGCGCGCAGGGGCCGCCGCGCCTGGGCCGCGCCGGATCCGGGCCCGCCGCGCGCAGTTATTCCGCGCAGCCGGGCCCGCGCCGCGCGCAGTTATTGCGCCAGATCCGCGCCCGCTGCGCGCAGTTATTGCGCCCAGGCCGCTCCGGCTGCGCGCAGTTATTGCGCCGATCCGGTCCGGATCCGCCCAGTCTGGCGCGTTACTTGAACCGTGGCCCACGGGCCAAGTATCGCCGCAAGTATTCACGCCGAATAGATTCGGCCTGGCGCCGCCCGAATACTGTGGCCGGCGACCCGTGAATACTTGGCCGATACTTGGCGAATACGGGCGCGCTTCCAGCGAATAAAGTAATCAGGGGCCCGTGGATATCGGGTCGGATCCCGAGTGCGAAAAACGGCGGAAAACTGCCAAAAATCCACGCCGCGGTGCCCCCGTAGCCGCCGAGCACAAGGTGCATGTTTCGCGCAAACAATATAGGGTAAAAACGAACTGGACCTTTTATGCTATAACTCGTATATAAAGAAGCTTCAGGGGCCCCCTTTGGGGGGTAAAAAATTTTTCAT
>Ga0080013_1001687_pt1 | contig 28363 bp, 31 predicted proteins | sample ETNvirenome_6_85_FD_69236 | JGI IMG/M metagenome (GOLD analysis project Ga0080013, IMG submission 69236) | Marine viral communities from the Pacific Ocean - ETNP_6_85 (SPADES assembly) (version 2) | ecosystem: Environmental > Aquatic > Marine > Oceanic | place: Pacific Ocean | collected 2013-06-19 | reverse complement strand
AAGAATACGCCGTTAAATCTGGTAAATTGAAGGAAAAGGCAACGAAACTTCAAGAAAGACAGAAGATAATGGAAGCTGTTGGTATGATTAATGATTCTATTATGAAAATGGTAGGTGAATTAAATAAATTACCTGTAACTGAAGTATTAGAGAATGTTAAGAAATCTCACGCAAACAAATATGTCAGAGCTATTGAAACTTTGAAAGGTATTTGTGATCATAACGCTGGTTGGATTAAAGAGAATCAGTAATGATTAAATTAAAAGAAATATTAAACGAAAGTAAATTTTGGGTTCGTGAATTTGGTGATCCATTACCTACATTTAATGATGTGATGGGGAAACATCAATTAAAAGAAGGATTCAATTTTAGAAAAGTTAGAGATAAACTTGAATATGAATATGATTGGGATTATGTTGAACAAGAAGGTTCTGATTCAGTTCGTTTTGATTTTGACAGGAATCGAGATTCTATGTGGATTTATAAAAATGGGTCTATCGGAGGTAATGTTCCAAAAGATTCTGGTTTAAAAAGACAAATGAAAAAACTTGGGATAAAAGGTTATCCTTATGGGAGACGATAAATGAAAATATCACACCTTAGACAATTAATTAAAGAAGAATTACTTACTGAGGGGTATACTAATTATTGGGACCATACAGAAGATTTTACAAGTTCAGAATGGTCTAAAATTGTTAGACTTGCTAAGGCTGCAATAAAAACAGCCGAAAAACACGGAATCGTTATCCGAGATGGTTGGGGAAAGGGTAAACCTAAAATAAATAATAAAGAAATATATCTAAATGGTGATGGAGAAAAAAACTTAGACCACGAAACTTTTAGGATTACTAAAAAAGTTGATCCTAAGAGTCCTTGGGGGCTTACTAAAACTGCAAGAAAACCATATGATGCGGTAGTCGCAACTATTTTACTTGGAATTAAAAAGATAGCACCCAAAAAATTTACAGCAAGAGCAGATGGAAGTTTGAGAGTGGGTGGAATAAATAAGTGGTCTAACGAGTACTAAAATGCCGTTCAAATCGGAAAAACAGAGAAAATGGATGCACGCAAATGAACCCGAAATGGCCAAGAAGTGGGAAAAGGAAGAAGCTATAAGGGGAAAGTTACGCAATGTTATTAGACAAGAAATAAAATCCATAAATGAAGGTTTTGAAAAATATTACTTGGGTGGTTTACTTGATAGTAAATTAAAAAAGAGATTAGAAAGAGCAATTAAACTTTGGAGTGGTAAAGTAGATGCGGTTGGTGATGATTATATTAAATTTAGAATGAGTAGTTCGGATGTAAGTAGGTTTCCAGCATTACTTAAAAAATTAGACCACAATAAAAATGTATGGATTGGTGATAAGAGAAAAAATAACATATGGGATAGACGACAGAAGATAAATAAGTTAGAAGCAACAACCACATCGGCAGTACCAGTATATAAAACACCAATGGCTTTTTCAAAGTCTACACAAAATGCAATAGATGTTGATGATGAAGATGATGAGAAAAGTGAATCAATGGCCGCACCATTTAGAAGAAGAAATTCTCGTGGACTTGGTAGACCAATGAAAGTAGGTTTAAATGAAAGTGCAGTTTCTTTTTGGCAAGATATGTTTCGTCCAGGTCCAATTCCAAAGAAATATATAAATCAATTAATAAAGAAAAGGGGTGAATTACCATCTAAAAAACATATTAAAGCAATTTATAGAAGTAATGGAAATCCAAGTTCAAGTGAATTAAAAAGGGCTTGGAGAGATTTAACAAAAGAAAAGTATGTTAGAGCAGCAAGTGGAATGTGGAGATGGAATTCAGATTTTACTGGTTGGGAATCCGTAAATGAAAAAAGAATAAAAAATTCACCTTTAAGAAGAAATATTACATCTACATTTAAAGATTTAGATAAAAAATTTAGAAAAAAATTAACCAGTTCTGATATAGATAGTGTAGCATCTTATATAACATCTAAAAATAGATATTTTCCTAAAGAATTGGCTATTGTTGCAGCTGAGTATTTTTATGAATATAAACGACGCAAGTTAAAAATAAATCAAGCAATACAGGCTACTATAAATTATCAAAGAGGATATCCGTATAAAAGTTATCGTACTGGTACAGAATTAGAATCCGTAAATGAAGGATTTACTAAATACCACATAAGATTAACAGATACTCCTGGTTGGTATGGAGTTTGGGATAAAAAAGGTAAACAAAAGTTTGAAGGTGATAGGAGATTTGTTACGAAACATCTTAAAAAACTAAAAACCAGAATGGGTAATTATCAACTTAAAAGTCTTATAGATGTGGCTACTAAAAGAAAAGGTAAGGATATTACATTTGATGTAGTGGAATCCATAAATGAAGCTATTAAACCACAAGGCTATTCTCAACTTAATACTATGGCGAAACATGCAGGTATTTATATTAGGGATTTATTAAAAGCTCTTAGAAAACAAGATGATAACGCAGTAATTCGTGAAGTTCATTTTCTCGCGGCACAATTTACTACTATGGAAAAAATGTTAAAAGATAAAAAATGGAATGCAAAATATAATGAATCTGTAAGTGAAGCAAGAACTATTAATGTAGAACCTAATTGGGAAGGTGTGTGGAGATACTTTAAGTATATGGCACAAACTAATCCCACAGTTTGGAAAAGAATGCAACGTAATTTGGGAAGTGAGTGGGGCAAATTAGAGAAAATGGCACAACAAAAACGGTGGCAGTCTGAATCCGCAATTTTAGAATTTAGTAAATATCGTTTAGGTGGTTTATTAGATAGTAAGTTAAAAAAAAGATTAGAAAGAACTATTAAAGTTATTGGTGGTAAAGTAGATGCTGTTGGTGATGATTATATTAAATTTAGAATGGGTGGAATGGATTTAAATAAATTACCAGCTGTGATTAAAAAATTAGATAGAAATAAAAATGTATGGATTGGTGATAAATATAGTAAAAATATATGGGATAGAAAAAGAAATATTGATAGATTAGAATCCGTAAATGAAGCTTTAAAATCTAAATCAAATGTTGTAAAATTAGCAGGTGCTGTTTTGTCAAACATGGAAGATATGTATGATGAACAAAAAAATCCAGAAAAAGCAGTAAAAGCTTTTGGTACTATGATAAAAAATTCATTAGAACGAATTTCAAGAATGAATGTAAAACCTCACCCACAATATGATTATACAGGCCGAACTCATCCTATGATTAAAGATGAAAAAAGTCATTTGAAGTTTCTTAAAGATTATAAGAATTTAACTAAAAAAATGATACAAATAGTTGGTGCATTAATAAAGAAACCATCTAAGGTTGGGATAGTGAAATTGTGGAAATATTATCAATCAAGTGATTATTCAGAAATGACTTCTGTTATAGCAACAGGTGATTTTGATAATAATCATATTATAGAATCCGTAAATGAAGCCGCTCCAACGGGTAGAGCAAGTATAGTTGGATTATCAGGAAATAAAGATTTAGTAATTCCAAAAAATCAAATGTCTAAAGCTAAAGGTCAGTATAAAAAAATGTTAAATCACTTAATGAAGGCTGGAAAATCTATGAATCAACCTGGTGAAATAGATATGATGGTTAGTCATATGGAAGATGCTTATGATGAGATGTTAGCTTTGTGGAAAAATGTAAAGGTAGTTAAAAAAGAATCCGTAAATGAAGCAGTAGAACCACAAGGTAATATGGCTAAGATAGCAAAGGTTGTAAAAGATAAACAAGCTACTAAATTAAGTGGAGTTATGATTGATATGCAATCTGCAAATCTTTTGATGAAACTATGGGATGCAGTTTCAGATAAAGATAAAGAGAAGATGAATAAGATGAACGCAAAACTTTTAACAAGTATTATTAAGAAACTTTGGTCAAGAATAAACTTAAAGTTACCGATATGATAAAATTAAAAGATTTAATAAAAGAAGTTAAAGTAGGTTCAGCGCGCATTGGTTTAGGTGGTAGAGGTAAAGAAATTGAAATAGTTGTAGATAAAGCTATGGCTGGTAAATGGAAACTTGTTTATTTCAATATGGCAAAAAAATATGTTAGTGGAGTAGGGGTTTCACCCGAAAGATTGATAGATCAAAAACCAATCAAGTTGTCATCATCAGAAAAAAATATAATCAAAAAGATTATTAAAAACCCAGAAGATATAGCTTATATGGCTGATGAATATGTTAAACCCATTGATGTAATAAGAGCTTTAAACGGTAACGGTTAGTGCCAGCAAAATCCAAAGCACAACAGAAATTTATGGGAATAGTTCATGCCATTCAAAAGGGTGATGCTAAAGCTTCTGATTATTCGAAGGAAATTCAAGCAGCCGTTAAATCTATGAAGAAAAAAGATGTTAAAGATTTTGCCGATACTGATAGAGGGGGATTACCTAATAAGGTAAAAAAGGAAATTATTGCAAAACTTCGTGAGTTAGTTCGTATAGAGTTAGAAGGAACTTGCGGTTACGCTCCTGATGGGAAACTAGATGTACATAATACTGATAAATTAACACCCGCAGGTCCTCATTTATTGAAAAAGAAAAAGAAAAATGAATCTGTAAATGAAGGTCAAACTCAATCTATTGATGGTAAAGAGTTGTTAAATTATTTAATGAAAAGATTTAAGATGAGTAAGAGCAAGGCAATTGCCACAATGAAGAAACAGAAAAAGGATTTGTCTTTTCTAAAAAAAGAAGAAAGAGATTATAAAGCAGAATACAAGAAATATGGTTCATCTACTAAAGCAAAGAAATACAGAGCCGAGTTAAATCAGTATAATAGAAAAAAAGGAACTTATGGTAATGGTGATGGTAAAGATGCATCACATAAGGGAGGCAAAATTGTGGGATTTGAAAATCAATCAGTAAATCGTGGAAGAGCTGAAAAGAGTCGTTTGAAAAAAGAATCTGTTATATTAATGAAAAATTTAATAAAAAAATAAAATATAAATAAATGGTTTTTAAGTATGATAATAGTTATAGATAATTTTTCATCCGAATGAATAAAAAAATTATATTTGTGGTGTGGTTAGTATTAGTAATAGTATGGAACTACCAATACCCATCAGCGCTTCCATATGAAGATGTGGTTGTTACAGCATGTTTAGCTTTTTTAGTAAGATATTTTGAAAAGTGGGTTGATAAATGAGAAGAGCTTTAACTTATGATGATATAAATATAGCACCAGCTTATAGCGATATTTTATCTCGAAGTAATATAGATTTAATAACTAGGTTCACAAAGAATACAGAACTTACTATACCAATAGTTTCTTCACCAATGGACACCGTAACAGAATATGAAATGGCATATGAAATGATGGAGTGGGGTGGTGTTGGTGTTATACATAGATTTAATACCATTAAAGAACAATCTCGTATGATGAAAAACTTACATAAAGAGTTTGAAAGTTATTTTAAAATAGATAAAGATTTTGATTCACCACAAACATTAGATGAAGCATACGATCACTATGTTAAGATAAATGGATATCCAGATTATGTAGATGATGATGGTACAGATATACAAGATTATCTTGATATGGTTAAAGATAGATTAGAGATGGATGAGAGGTGGAGTAAAAAACCTTTATGTGCAGCAGTTGGAGTTACAGGAGACTATTTAGAAAGGGCAGAAGAATTAGTTAAGAACGGATGTAATGTATTACTTATAGACGTGGCACACGGGCACCATAAACTAGTAGGAGATGCAATTGAAAAAATTAAAACCAAATTGGAAACAATCGAAGTCATTGCTGGCTCAGTTGCAACAGGAGAAGCGTGTGAATACTTATGTGAAAAAGGAGCGGACTCGATTAGAGTTGGAATCGGAAATGGATCGTTATGTGAAACGCGCATTAGGACTGGTGTGGGAATCCCTCAGGTTACTGCTCTACTTGATTGTGTTACCGTTACAGATAGTTATGATATTCCTGTTATTGCTGATGGTGGTATCCGCAATGTTGGTGATGTCTGTAAAGGACTTGCTTGTGGGGCTGATTCGATTATGTTGGGCTCCCTTTTATCTGGTACGAAAGAAACTCCAGGAGAAATTGAAAAGGTAGGCAAGTGGCCAAACGAGCAATTACATAAAAAATATAGAGGTTCGGCATCATTAGATTCTAAAAAATCAAGAGGTCATAATAAAAATGTCGAAGGAAATCACAAAGTTATTCCATACAAAGGAAAAGTCAAACGAATTATTCAAGATATACAAGAGGGAATTCGCAGTTCTTTCTCTTATGTTGGGGCTAACGATATTTCTGAGTTTCATTCTAAGGTAGAATTAATAGAGGTTACTAGAGCAGGAAATATTGAAGGAAAACCACATTTACTTAATAGTTAATATGTAACAACAGTTAGTAGAGATTAATAAGTAAATAGGAGATTTATCTTGCAATTGGAAGAAATTAAAGAAAAATTAGAAGAAGCTTTAGAAACAAGTAATTGGGATATCATAATGGAATTAATTAGTGATATCGAAGTAGAAGAAAATTATATGTCACCTTTTACCAATGGTGGCGATGATGATGAGGAAAATTGGTTAGAATAATAAGTAAGGAAATAGAATGAATACAGGCACAGTAAAGTGGTTTGATACTAAAAAGGGTTACGGTTTCGTAGCTGATTCAGTATCAGATGGCAAAGATTACTTTGTACATTTTTCCGATATTCAAAGTAAAGGATTTAAGACTTTAGAAGAAGGTCAAGAAGTTACATTTGAAATCGGAGAAGGTAAACAAGGTCCAGTTGCAAAAAACGTTATAGCAACGGACTAGGTAATATGTCTTGGAGCAATATATAATCTAATGAGCATCTATAAGATGTGGAAGGATGCGTATTGCTCCAAGCTATTATACGGGGCTGTTATTGGTAATCGACTGGTGTTATTTGATAATAGAGTGCAACGGAGTTTGAGTAAGACTCGCTACAAAAGACTCACAAACCTAAATAGCGATAAATCGCTCGAAGGGTTGGTAATTGATTGGCATTTTGCTACATCAGAAATGGGATTCGACAACTATGTTGAAGAACCTGTATCAGATTATCAACCGACTTACGCTTACGCATAAGTCTCTGAGTTGTCTAACACTCGGACATAAAATAAGTTAGACGATCACTCGTTCATAGATTAGAGTATAAATAAATCTGTCAGTTAAATCAATCTGAGTAAATTGGTCTATGGTGGGTTTGTTGGTTAACTACCGGATTTGGAAACCAACTAAGTTGTGTATGACTTTATATTTGAAAACAGACAGGACGGGAGTTCGATTCTCCCCAGCTCCACAAAAAGATTAGTAAAATTATGATATAACGTAATTTTAAAAGATATTTATATTAAATAACGGGAAAGTAAGAATGCGTAAACTAGTTGATTCTAATAGTGTGTTGGCGTTTATCTGTTTGATAGTTTTTTCAAATGGATTTATTTCAGTCAACATATTAGAAAAAAATAAGAAATATTATAAGTCTTTAATAGAAACTATTAAAGAGGAAAATGTTGCATTAACCGAAACTCTAGCAGAGTTAAAAAGTGAAGGAATGGACGTGACTGTAACTATGTACCAACCTGTTCGTTATCAAACTGATTCTACACCGAACATTCTCGCAGATGGAACGCGTATTAGGACGCAAGATGCGTCTAATTATAAATTTATAGCGGTGAGTAGAAATCTTTTGAAACGATGGGGCGGCTGGTTAAATTACGGCGATTTTGTTTTACTTAAAGGTACAGATCATAAAGATGGTGTCTATCAAGTAAGAGATACAATGAATAAACGTTGGGTTAATCGTATTGATATTCTAGAATCTGTTAGTGTTAAACCATATAAAATGAATGGTCAAATACATAAAACAGATTTAGTACATTTTAATAAAGAGAGTAATGAATAATTAAGGTTGTTGAATGATAAGTTATATCGGTGGTAAAAACCGTATGGCTAAATGGATTGGGAATTATATTCCTAATGATATAGAAACATATGTAGAAGTTTTTGGTGGGGCATTTTGGGTATATGTCAATGGACAGGTACATAAAAAACCCATTTTAAAAAATGTTATATATAATGATTTTAATAGGTATATGACAAATCTATTCGCGTGTTGCAGAAATCCAATGGAATTTTTAAAGTCTATGGATGAGATTGTTGCACAAGATTCTGAGTTATTTTATCAATTTAAAACAGATGTATTTGAAAATAAAAATATTAAAGATATAGAAATACCAGATTATGATTATGGGATGAAATATGCCTATATAGTTACACAAATATTTTCAGGGTTAAATCCAGAAAAAGGTAAATTTATAGATTTAAAAGGAAAGTATAGTTCTAAATTTGATGCATTTAGAAGAAGATTAAAAAATCCTGCGGTTATAGAAAAATTAAATAAAATAACTAATGTTGAAAATATGGATTGTGAAGAAGTTATTAAAAAATATGATAGTCCTAAAACATATTTTTATGTAGATCCACCTTATTGGAAAACAGAAAATTATTATTCATTACATGATTTTGATACAGATGATCATAAAAGATTAGCTGATGTATTAAAAAATATAGAAGGTAGATTTAGTTTGTCATATTATGATTTTGAACAATTACATGATTGGTTTCCAGAAGATGAATATGAGTGGGAATTAAAAGATTTTGTAAAACCGGCTTCTGCACAAAAAGGCAAAAGTCAAAATAAAGGAACAGAGTTATTGATTATGAATTATCAATTAGAAAATAAAAAAGAAAAAGTTAAAAATATAGAACATAAGTTTTGGAGTTAAATTATGGTTACACTTACAACTGATCAAATTGTAGAAAGATACAAAGAGTTAATGGAAATGGTAGAAACTCATTTAGAGGGGGAAACTCTCGAAGGAGTTAAATCTATCATTAGCCATTTTGAAAATAGATTAATGGAAGCGCCAGCTTCAGGTAGATTAGATTACCACAACTGTTTTGTTGGTGGATTTTTAGATCATACTGTTAGAGTTGCAACAACTGCATTAAAGGTAAAGAAACAATTTGAGGATTTGGGAGTTGAAGTACAACATCCAGATTCGGATGTTTTTTTAGCTGCTATGTTTCATGACTGGGGAAAACTTGGTGATTTAGATACACCATATTATAAAGAACAGGATTCAGAATGGCATCGTAATAAGCTTGGAGAATTTTATAAACATAATGAAATTGGAGAATATATGTCTGTAACAGATAGGTCTTTATGGATACTTCAACAGTTTAATGTTAATGTTAGCACTGAAGTTTGGAAAGCAATTAAAATGTCTGATGGAATGTTTGATGCTGGAAATGAACAGTATTATAGAAAACCGTCTGCTACCAGAAATGTATTACATTATATAGTACATATGGGAGATTGGATGGCAACGGTTGCAGAAAAACAACACCATGTTCAAGGTGAAGTAAAACAAAAAGAAAAAGAAGAAGAATCTGTAGAGAAGTTTAAAGAGCAAATGGAAACTACTACTGAGGTTTTATCTGCAACAGAGGAAAATCAGGTTTCAGGAGATAGAGCTAAAGAACTTTTTGAAGAATTGTTTGGAGATAAATAATGTTAGTAGAAATCTTATTAGGAATTTTTATAGTAGCGTCTATAATTGAAGTATATGTAATTTTTAATCTTACAAGAAAATCAGAAATGTTAGAAACGTGGATAGAAGATTTTAGTGATAGAATGTATCGAGCATATAATGATATGAAGGTTATTGATGATAAAGGAGTATTTGAAGCCGACGATGAAGTTGGTGAGGTATTTACACAATTAAGAGATATAACAGAACAATTAAGTACAATCGGATTAGAGGAGCAAGAAAGTGCCAGTTAAAAGAAAAAAGAAAAGTAAAATATATTTTGGGCAAAAAACTGAAGATGCAATTATTAGATATAATAAATGCGATAAAATACATATTAAAAATAGAATTTATGAGGAGCATATACAGGCAGCTTTTGATAAGTTAGCAGAAAATTTAATACATACATTTAAATTTTATTATTTTGATGTACCATTAACAGATGTAAAACATGAAGTAGTGGGATTTTTATTAATGAATTTACATAAATACGATCCAAATAAGGGTAAAGCGTTTTCGTATTTTAGTATTGTTGGAAAAAATTGGTTGATATTACACAATAATAATAACTATAAAAAGATGAAACAACATACATCTATAGATTCATTAGATTTTAAACGTAATGTAGGTTCTGAAACAGCGAGATTAGAAGAGAATGAATATTATAATGATTTTGTTGAACAAATGGTAGATTTTTGGGATAATAATTTAACTAGTTTTTTTAAAAGAAAAAAAGATTTAAATGTAGCGTATTCTGTATTAGAGTTATTTAAACGGCGTGAGTCATTAGAAAATTTTAATAAGAAAGCTCTTTATATATTAATTAGAGAAATGACTGGATCTAATACTCAGCATATTACTAGAGTGGTTAATCAAATGAAACAACAGTATTTACTTTTAAATACAGAATATCAAAAAGTAGGTTCTATAGATACATCTAATACGGGATCTATATTTGAATAACTAATTTATATAAATGATAATGAGATTCAGTCTCACTATCATCATAATTAAAGATTCAACCGCTTTTTAGTTCTCACTAATAAACAACTTAAAAACAACCGAATCTTTAAACAAAAAAAGGGGAAAGAAATTAATCTCTCCCCTTTTTTTACATCTGATAGGTATAGGCACACCCATCAAAATCATTCCACTGCCTACTTGCGGAATAAACCAACCAATACCAATAAAGCTACGAGTCCAGCGAAACCGCCTTCTCCAAACTGACTGATAATTGCTGTTAGGTTTCCAATAACATTGACACCAAAAATGCCTGTTCCGAAGATTACTTCGGAAATAGCACCTATGGCAACAAAGGATAGCATCAAATGAGCTAAGTCATCAATATATCCTTTAACCATTGTTACGACTTCCTTCATGGTTATTCTCCCGTTAGTTATGTATCATAAGGGTATTTTTTCCCTCTAAAATAACTATTTAAGTAACTAAATTTCCGAAGTTCTTATATATTTATATACAAGAGGTTTTTATGTCAGTTATATTTATATATGAATAATAAGGTTAAAATCAATTATGTCAGATTATAAAGTATTTAAAGAAAAATCATTGGCCGATATCTTTGAAGATATCTACAACAACTCATCAGATAATAAAAAACAACTAGATGTGTTGATTAGAGAAGTTGTGCAATTTATTAAAGATGGAGATACAGCGGTTCAGTTAATTCCAGCTATTAAAGAATATTTAGATATCAAGGTTAAGAACGATGAACAGTTAGTAAAAATGGCAGCCATTGTACAAAGATTGGTTGTAGGAGAGCAAAAAGGTTCTAGTGAGTTTGAATTTGGTTTGTCGGATAAAGAAAAAGAAGATTTGTTAAAATCTTTAGATCCAGTAGCTAAGGATTTACAAAAATATACAGATGAAATCAATAGTAAAATAGAACCAGAACCAACTAAAATAGTAGAAACATAATGGATAAAGGTAAATTTTTTGAAAAAAGTGAACCTATAGGAACTAAAAGTGATGATGTAGGTGGTAGATTTGTTCTTAGAAGTGAAATTTATTCTTTAATAAAAAAGTATGCAGAAGATAATAGATTTGCATCTTTTGAAATAGATTTTTTGAAAGTAAGCAAAGTATGGGATACTGTAGATGATGCAGCAGATGATATGAGTAAATTTGGAATGGTGTCAGGTAAATTTATTTATAGTGAATCACAAAAATTACAAAAAACTGCAAAAGCGTATCCGTTAAACGTTAGTTCATTTGAGTTACCACTTCCAAAAGAAATTATACCAGTTATAAAATATAATGAAACTAATTATTATTTAGATCAACTTACTTTAAATGGACTTATACCATCATATAGTCCTGAAATTGGTATGACTGATTTACCTTCAAATACATTAAAAACTATACAAGAAAGAGTTGAAGGTTATGATGCTCCTAAAAATCCCAAGAAAAGACCAATAGTAAATCAAGGTTCAAAGCAGATTAGTAGTAGATATGGTTCTTCTATTTTAATGGATCATAAAGAATCAAAACCTAGTATTAGATTAAGTAATAATCAAAGTCAATCTCCACAAAATGCACCATTTTTCTCACCAACATTTTTTAGAGAAGGATCGACTATTTTATTAGATAGTGATACTACAGAAAATTTTCCCATGGCTTCTGTACAAAATGTACAGAGAATGAATGATAATAATGGTAATAAGATTATAATAAATTCTGATCAATTGATATTTCAAAGTAGACAAGATTCTATACATATAAACAGTCCTGATACCATTTATATTAATGCACCAAATGTTAAAATTAATAATGAACCAGCAGTAATGGGATATGAGGTATCTGATGTTCTGCATCAAATATTAGATATGTTGGGAAAAATTATATCAGGTATTTTATCTCATCCAACTACCGCAGGAGGATTCACTTCGGGTGCCCAACAAGCTGCAGCGGAAACATACCTTATGGATATACGTGAGCAGTTAGATGAATTTCTAGCTACAGATGGAAAACATGGTATTAGTAAATTAAAAGATGGTATATCTGAATCTAAAGCTGGTGATATATAATGGCTAAAACATTTGTAGGTAAAAATATAGAAAGAGGAGTTAATAGTGTAACAACTCCAGTTAATGAAGAAACTGTAAAATTAAAGAAGATGAATCGGAAGCTTAAAAAAGCTAAAAAACCAGGAATGGAAGGGTCTATATCGATAAAAGATCTTCAGGCTATGGAAACAGCTTTAGCGGCTATTGACGCGATATTAAATAAAGTAGATGTATCTAAAGTTGATAAGTTAATTACTGGAGCTAGAAAATTTATAAGGATGACAAAGGCGGGACTCAAAGCCGCTAAAATATCTGCTAGTGCAGTAAATCCAACAGTAGGTGCAAATATGGAAGCAATGCAGGTTGGACAAAAATATATTGATGATGGTGAAGATACTATAGATGGAGTAGCATTACCTGCCATGATAGGAGCAGGTACTCAGATTTCAGATAGTAAAGGATTAATGACAGAAAATGCTACATTAATCAAGGATGCAAAAGTAGTTAAAGAAAAAGGTGTAGATCCCAAACAAGCTCTTTTGGATTCAAAGTGGACAAGGGCTTCAAGAGAAGGTAATGCAGTTACATTTTATTTAGAAAGTAGAGAAAATAAAGAATTTGTAAATGCCGACCCTCAACGATACCAAAGTGTTTTAGTAGAAGCAAAGGCTACAGGACAGTTAAGTAAAGTGCAATCTGACGGAGATGATAATATACAAAACAGAATGAAAGTGGAAATAGACAATCATAAATTGATGGCAAATTTACAAACAGATTATAATGAATATTATAGTATGGTAAATGAGTTAAAAAGTAAAGAGGAAGAAAGAGAAGGATATATAGCTGATGACCCAGATATGTTTGCATCAGATATAGAAGATTTGAATGAGGAAATAAGTATTTTAAGATCTAGTAGAGATATCAGTAGTGGTAGATTATTAGATACTAAGAGAACATATAAGGATAATTTGACTACTTTAAAATCTATAGGTGCAGGGAAATCTCCTACTGGAATGTTAAATAGTCGTGAAGTGATGACGCTATCAAGTTCCCAGAAAACAAGTTTATCTAAAGAAGTAGACTCTGCTATGTTTATTGCAAGAACTTTTTCACAAAATCTAGGAATGAATGCAGTTTATATAGATAAAGCAGAAGCTAGATATGTTAAATCAGAATTTCAATTAATGTGGGATCTTACAAAAGATCAAAATGGAATGTTTAAGCTAGTAATAGTTCTTGAAAATAGATCAGCTTAATTGTTAAAAATAATAGTTATTAAATAATGGAGTAAATTATGAAAAAAGGCGAGATGATAAAAATAATAGAACGAGTAGTTCGTAAGGAAGTTAAAAAACAAATGAATGAGATATTTATTAAAGAAGGAAACTCTACTTCTCTCACCGAATTAGTTTCAAAATCATTACCCGAAAAAGAGTTTAAAGAGCCAATTAGAAAAGAATATAAAGTTGGTAAAAAAGAAGAAATTAAATATACGAAAAATAAAGAGTTAAATAAAGTTTTGAATGAAACTAAAGGTGGAATCCCCCAGGGTGATGGAACTGAATCTTATCCTACGATGGGTGGAGGAATATTTGATTCGAATAAAGTAACAGAGGTAGCAATGCAGAGCGGAGAATTTGGAAACACTGGTGAATTTAAAAGAGAATTGGGCGCTGCAATGACAGCTAAGTCAGCAGGAGTACCAATTGAAAAAGTTCCAGAATCTACAATGAAAGCTTTAACAAGAGATTATAGTGGTTTAATGAAAGCGATAGATAAGAAGAAAACAAATGGCGTCTAATAGAGAATATGATCAAGATCCAGATGTTACTATAGGGATAAGATTGCCAATTGATGAAAATTGGACACCATCAGAATCTACTATGACTGCAGCTGAGTTTAATATTCAAAATTTACTTAAAACTAAATATGGTGAAAGAGTGGCTCATCCTACTTTTGGATGTGCTCTAGCATCTATTTTATTTGAGCAAATGGATGATTCTATAAATGATAAAGTAGATGAAGCACTAAATGATGCAATAGATAAATGGCTTCCCTATCTTAGAATTGTAAATATAGATACCAAAATAGATAATCGTAATAGAAGATTAAACATTTCACTTACTTATGCTCTAAAAAATGACCCAACTAGAACAAATACTACTATGATTGTATATACTTAGGAGTTAAAATATGCCAACTTATAAAAAAGATATATCATATTTAGGAAGAGATTTTGCAGGTTTAAGAGGAAACCTTATAGAATTTGCAAAAACATATTTTCCTAATACTTATAAAGATTTCAATGAATCTGCTCCTGGCACTATGTTTTTAGAATCTGCAGCATATGTTGGAGATGTTTTGGGTTATTACATTGATGCTATGTTTAAAGAAAGTTTGTTACCTTATGCAGAAGAAAAAAATCAAGTATATAATATAGCACAATTTATGGGATATACTCCCAGATTGATATCACCATCCATGGCTACAGTTACTTTTTCACAGGAAGTTCCAGCTATGACTGATGACCCAACACAACCAGATTATGATTATGCTTTAAATGTTAAAGCAACTACTAGACTATTCGCTCCTAATTTTGGAGTTGAATATAGATTGTTAACTGATTGTAATTTTAAAGTAGACCAGGGAGATGTTGTAAAAGAAATTTCACAAACATCAACTAATGGAACTATTGAATATTATAGATTACATAAAAAAGTAACAGTTGTAAGTGGGTATAGTAAAACAGAATCATTTACATTTGGAAGCCCAATTAAATATGATAGAATAACCTTATCAGAAGAAAATGTAACAGATATTATTTCTGTAACGGATGGTGATGGAAATACTTGGTATGAGGTTCCATTTTTAGCACAAGATATGGTTTTTTCAGAATTTCAAAATATCGAATCAAATGATACATCATTAGTTCAGTTTGATGCTACAAATCCTTATATTTTAAAAAGATTGAAAACATCAAAAAGATTTAGAACATATGTAAGACCAGATAAAAAAACTGAAATGCGGTTTGGTGCAGGGACTTTAGTAACTCCTGACGAAGAATTAATTCCAAATCCTGATAATGTTGGTAGTAATCTACCAGGGTCTCCATCTAAATTAGGAATTGCTTTTGATCCTAATAATTTTACAAATACTAGAGCATATGGTGAAGCTCCGTCTAATACTTCATTGGAAATTACTTATGCATTTGATGGTGGTTCTAAACATAATGTTAGGTCAGGCGAAATAAATTCTTTTGCTTCTAAAATTGTTACAAGTTTACCTTCAACATTAGATGGTAGTAAAATAACGAGAGTTAATAATTCATTGAGTGTAGTTAATGATGAACCATCTTCAGGAGGAATGGATGTAGAATCTATAGAAGAAATTAAACAAAATGCTATGGCATATTTCCAGGCTCAAAGTAGGTCGGTAACTAAAGATGATTTACTTGTTAGAATTTATGCGTTGCCTGAAAGATATGGTAATATAGCTAAAGCTTATGTTGTGCAAGATGAACAAATAACTACACAACCTGGAGAAGAATTAACTTTTAGTAAAAATCAATTTGGATTAAATTTATATTTACTTGGGTATAATAATAATCGTAAATTAACTAAATTAAATGATGTTACTAAAAAGAATCTTAAAATGTATTTAGATAGATTTAGAATGGTAACAGATGCTTATAATATAAAGGATGCTTATATAGTTAATATAGCTATTAAATTTGATCTATTAACAAAAAAAGGTTATAATAAAAATGAAGTTTTATTGAATGCAATTAATGAAATGAAAAATTATTTTAATATAGATAGGTGGCAAGTTAATCAACCACTTGTAATTGCTGAGGTGGTAGCAAAGTTAATAGAAGTTGAAGGTGTGGTTGGAGTAGAAACGCCTAGTGATTCTAATCCACTAGGAACAAATATAGTAATAGAAAATAGATATGATACTGCAAAGGGATATTCAGGAAATGTATATGATTTAGGAGACCCAGCGGTGATCAAAAATGGTGTAGTTTATCCATCTAGAGACCCAGCAATTTTTGAATTAAAATATCCAGATACAGATATTATCGGTAGAGTAGTAGGAGACGTATAATGCATTATTTTGAATACGCTTCAGCAGATGCAACATTGTATGAGGGTCCAGTTACTCAATCTCAAAATACTGGAATGGATGAAATATTAGAAATAAGAAAAGATACTAATAATAATGCTTCAATAATAAATGTATCAAGAGCGGTAATTAAATTTGATTTAACTTATATTTCACAGTCTATCTCATCCGGATTAATTCCATCTTCATCATCAGATCCAAAATTTTATTTAAATTTATATGATGCTAATTCATCTAATTTAACGACTAGTCAATCTTTATATGGATATGCGGTAAGTCAATCTTGGACGGCTGGAGAAGGTAAATTTTATGATGACCCTAAAGATACAGAAGGTGTGAGTTGGAGATATAGACATGGACAAACAGATACTACTCAATGGATAAGTGGTAGTAATAATACTGGTGGAACCTGGTATAGTGGAAGTGGAGCTGAAGCTTCACAATCTTTTGAATGGGAAACTACTGATATGCGTATGGATGTAACTGATATTATGTGGAGATGGTTACATGATACTGTACCAAATGAAGGATTTATGGTAAAGAGAAGTGGTAGCGTTGGTAATGCGGATGATAATGTTGAAGAAGGAAATACTACAAAATATGGTCATTTTGCATTTTTTAGTAGAGAAACAGATACAGTCTATCAACCAAAATTAGAAGTAGTTTGGAACGATTCTGCGTGGGCAACTGGTTCTTTAAATCCATTAGTTACTGCTGATTTAGAAGATTTAGTAGTTTATATGAAAGGATTAAGACCTGATTATAAAGAAAATTCAAAAGTAAAATTTAGACTTGTAGGTAGAGAAAGATATCCTACTAAAACATATTCTTCAACTACCGTTTCTGATAGTGTAACTGTTAAATATTTACCAAGTGCTTCTTGTTATTATCAAATAAAAGATGCATTGACCGAAGATGTAATGGTACCTTATGGGTCTGGTTCTTATTTATCAAGTGATAGCTCTGGTAATTATTTTAATCTTTGGTTAAATGGATTACAGGCTGAAAGATTTTATCAAATAGAATATAAAGTTGTCAGTGGAAGTGGTGTAAGTCAAACAGTAAATTATTATGGTGGTGATTTTAAATTTAAAGTGAGTAGATAATGCCTTATAGTAAGGAAGAAATAAAGCATTTAGCATTTGTTAGAAGGTTAAGAGAAAAAAATGCAGTTCAATATCTTGCGGATAGAGATGTATATTTAACAGAATGGATAAATAACCCTGCATCTAGAGGAGGCCAGGAGAACTATGCAGGCCAAGCGAATTATGGATGGGAAAGTAATAATGGAAAACTTTTACCAGGACAAGTTTTAAATATGGCACCTAAGACCGAAGTAAATGGAAGAATGGTATATAATTTATACCAGGATATTGAAACTGGAAATATTCAACAAGGTATAACTTTCCTTAGCCGACAAGTATTATTTCCAAACAGTGCAACTCCTTCAGGATATGATGTAGAACTTACAGTTAATTTTGTTGAAACTATCAGTCAGGGGAGAGACAGATTTGTTCCTCACTCTGCGGTAAAAGTTATAGATAATAGATTTAAAGAGGTAGATTATTTAACATCAGGTACTAGTGAATATACAAGTATTGCTGATACCACATCAGATACAACAAGCGGAGATACTGGCTCCACTAGTACTTCTTCTAGTGGTGGAGGCGGCGGTAATACTACAATCTATAATGATACTGAATTGTGAATAAATGAGTTATTTAATTCCAAGTAATATAAAAAGTAAGATACGGTATAATCAGGATAGGTACGGACATGTAACTTATTCTCCGTTAGGTACGATGCAAAGTCCTATAGGTCATAGAGATTTTATTTTAATGACTGCTGTTTATACTGATTCAGGTATTGCTGCAGGTAGTAATATTATATCACTTGATATGGCTTTAGAAGAAAACCATAAAATTAATTTAGCTGATGCTGTAAATTCGATGGGAATATTAAGTGGTAACATTACACTACAATATAGTTTTTTACGTTGTGAAGCAGGTTCACATCAAACAGTATTAATAGATAGAGCTCGAAATTTTTATAATGATTCAGTTGTAACAAATAATGGCAAAATGTATAAAAATACTGTTTCTCCAGATGGAGATCCAGATGAAGCTTTTTGGGCCGATGTAATTTCATCAAACGGAGATATAGAAGAGTTTAGAGTTTTTTCTAAACGATTTACTTATGAAATTTCTAATATTTCACCATCAAGAGATGAAATTGAAGTTAAATTAAAAAATGGTTTAACTGGGAATACATTTTACCAAAGTCAATTTGATGACTTTAAAACTGGACACGAAGATAAATTATCTTATAAGTCTGATGATATTAGTTATCAGATAGTAGATACTAATAAATTACAGGCATGGGATGCATCTAGTATGGCAGCAGGAGACCCCATTGTTTCATTTAGCAGTTATCCCAACGTTGAAACTTTTTCTGATATAACAGTAGAAATTCCCAAAGCTTTTATTGTATCTACTATAGAAGAAGATAAAATAACGGTTACTAAAGAAGTATATATGGAACCTAAACCAGTTCATGTACCTACCGCACAACAATCTCAAGAGTCCTCAATGGGGCAGTGGGTATATGTTATAGATTGGAGTGGAAACTCTTCCTCACCTGGATCATGGCTACCAAATTCAGAGGGTTTAGAAATAACGGATGAGGGAGCAATACTATATCCAGGAAATTTGATTACAGGTATGCCATTAGATGTAGCTTCTAATCTAGAGAAGTTTCATGAAAATTCAAGAGAAAATCTTCCAACTCCTATAATACCAAGTATACCATCAACAGATGATTTAATTGTATTTACTCAATCTGATATTGTTCAACCTACTACTACATCTACAGATTATGGTGATGATGGACAATTGATGGGTGATGAAGGTTCATATTTAAAAGCAATTCATTTTTCTGAACCTTTTAAAGCTTGGTTTAATAATAATGCTAACGGATTATTTCATCATCCCAAATATGGTGGAAAATTACCAACAGATTCGCAATTATTATTTTATTTTGTAGAAAAATCTACCTCTGGAACTTCTATTGAAAAGTATGGGGAGTTGCAAATATTAATGTCTGAATTTCTTACGGAGACAGCAGATTGTATAGATAAATTATTAGCTGATTATATGTATATCGATCCTGACCCAACAGCAGCTAAATATTTTAGAGAAGTTGAAAAGAAAGAGCGAGTTAAGGTAACTGATTATGCGCCATATAGAGCTAAGCTTATTGGTTATGATCGAGAGGGTGATAAGGTAAGTTGTTTTAATATTAAACATGACTATGAGGGAGAGTGGGATGGTACGAGGAGATTAGCGCAGACAATTGAAGAAGCAGCCGAAGTAATTGGTATTACTTATGAATCTATAAATACTGATATAAAGGAAATTAATTTTTATATTGGGGCAAAGCAGATGATGGATTTAACGTATTATGCCGTTGTAGGACAATCCGCATTACATCTTATTATAAATAAATTAGATTTAGACGACACAATGGTTTTAAAATTATATAATCCGTTATCAAATAATGTGCAGTTGGGTGATGATATATATTTTACTAGGGAAGTAGCATCACATAGAGAATTTGATTTAAATTTAAATGATTTTACACAACCAATAATACCTGATACTATATTGAGATTACCGTCAGGAACTTCTGTTGGTGAACCAATAGTTAGAAATAGATCAACTGAATATCAAAATTGGGATGATTTATTATTTAAGAGTAGCTCATTAGCACAGGATATAGAACAAGATATTATAAGTGGGTCTATGAATCAAGTACGCTTAAATATAGATTATTCAAATTATGATAAGTTTATGAAATTTGGTTCTGCAGAAAAGCGATTAGAAAATTTTAAAACTAAAGTAGGAAAGATAGAATTACATAACGCTTACAGTCAATCAATTGCAGGTACATATTATGATACAGGATATTTGGGAAATGACCCAAATACCGCAATAGAAAGTGCAGGAACTGATGCTAGAAAATGGGAAATTGCTAATAGTGAAGTTATAAATAGTTTTGATGGATATGAACGATATTTGTATTTTGAAAGTTCTTCATTTAAATCTGGTAGTAGTTCTCAATATTCATCAGCTAGTCTTGATTTATTATATGATGCATCTTGGCCTAAGAAAAATAATACTAAACCGTATATTTTATCTGAAATAACTTCTTCAGATGCAATAACATGGTATAATAATCAAATAGTAAGTGCATCAGATTTTGATCATGAAAATAGAGATAGGCTATTATATCATTTACCAGAGCATATTAGAGATGATACAGGCAATTCTGCTTTTACAAAATTTGTAGATATGACTGGGCATCATTTTGATAATATAAAAAATTATATTGATAGATTTGGTCAAATTTATGAAATTGATGAACAATTAGATAAAGGATTATCTAAACAACTTATTTATAGTGTAGCAAAAGGGTTTGGTTGGAATCTACAAGACGGATATGATTTAGCTAAATTAGATAAGTTCTTTTTTGGTAAATCAGTAGATAAAACTAATTATGCTACAACTCTTTATGCTAGCTCTTCATTACAGGATATTTCACGAGAAGTATGGAAAAGAATTATTGCCAATATGCCTTTATTTTTAAAATCGCGTGGTACAATTGAATCGTTGAAAGGATTAATAAATTGTTATGGTATTCCATCTACAATATTAAGAGTTAGAGAATATGGTGGTCCAACTATTACGGATGTAGAACCTATATATGAAACAAGTAGGAAATTTACAAAAGCTTTAGATTTTAAAGCATCTCAATATGTTTCTGGTTCTTGGTCACATTCTTTAGGATTGGGTGGAACACAAACGCCAAACTCTATGGAGTTTAGATTTAAAGCAGCATCAAGTTCTGATCAGACATTAGTTCAGGGTGGTAATGGAACTACTGGTGACCAATTTGGAATTTATTTAAAAGATAATGCTTCTGCTGATAATATTGGTAGATTATCATTTTCATTAAGTGGTTCTGCTGGATATGTTACTGCATCAACTGAACCATTACCATTTTATAATGGAGATTATTGGTCTGTAATGTTGACAAAGGATACGACTTCAACTGAGTTATTGAAGGGAGAGGATGGTGTATCTAATATATTTGAAACTGGATCATTACAATTACCATTTAAAAATTGGATTGCCGCAACTGCTGAAATAGTGAGTGGTAGCACAGAAGTTTATACTGGAAAGTATGCCATGAAGGTTACACAAACCGCCCCTGCATGGAGTGAGTCCGGCCCATATGCTAATACTAATGGAATAATTTCACCAAACGGAGATGCTAGATTTGTAACTGCATCTAAAGGAGACCAATATGGATTTTCTGTATATGCTAAAACAGGAAATGTAAACGGAGGTCATATATATTTCACGGTAGCAGAGTTGGCTTCAGATGGATCCCTTATAAAACGTAATGTTTTGGGAACTACTGTTTCTAAGAATTGGAAACGACACAATTTTAAGATTGAAGTTCTAAAAAAATCTACCGCTCATTTAGGAATTCAATTAGCATTTCAACAACAAAGTGGTTTATCGAATAGGACTGTATTTTTTGATGGTGGAACATTTAAAAGAATATTTGATGAGCGAAACGAAGTTGTAGCTGGAGATAATAACGTCTCTTATGATTTAGTTGCTAAACAATATGATGCAGGTAGAGATGTAATTCAATATACTGGTAGAACCACTTTGGATATGCCAGGAGACCTGAATGCAGCATCACAATCATATAATACTGCATATAATAATACTGGTTCACTTTATATAGGTGGATATACTACAAATGATTTTGGTGGACAGTTTAGTGGTTCTATGATGGAATTTAGAATATGGAAATCTAGATTAGACGAAAAATACTTTGATCAGCATGTAGAAAATCCACAATCCTATGCGGGAAATAGTGTAAGTGCTTCATTTCAGGATATTGCGTTACGATATAGTTTTAATGAATCTAAGAATCATAATAGTGATACAACTGTTAGAGATACTTCAACGGATCAATCTTCACCGATTGCTGGAATAGCTACTGGATTTGCAGATGAAACAAGTTATTCTAATGTTGTTGATAGAACAAAATTTCCACTACCAAAATTAGGTGGGATTAGAAGAAATGCAAATAAAATAAGAATTGAAAAAGCACACTATCTAGATCGAATAGGCGAAAATATAAATTTAAGTCCAACAAATAGAGTTGAAATATCATCTTATGATAGAGCACCATTAGATTTAAGTCGAGTAGGAGTATATTTTTCTCCGGCGGATGTAATAAATCAAGATATAATGGATCAATTATCAGATTTTAATTTTGACCAGTATCTTGGAGATCCAAGAGATGACGAAGAATCTCAATATAGAGATTTAGATACTGTAAAATTAGAATATTTTAAGAAATATACTGGTGCTAATAATTTTTGGGATTATTTAAGATTATTAAACTATTATGATCATTCATTATTTACTCAATTGGAATCCTTGTTACCAGCAAGAAGTAAAGCAGTAGTTGGAGTATTATTAGAGAATAATATATTAGAAAGAAATAAACAACCTATAAACCATCCAACATTTGAAAATCCAATTTTTGAAGATACTGTTAAATTAAAAGAAGAAGATGGTGGTTTTGTTTCATCAAGTGCTGTAAATAATTATTTAGAAGTCACTCAAAATGTAACACGACTTGATAGAGAAGTGGATGAAGATTCTACATATGAATTTTATTCAGATAATCAATATTATGAATCAACTATTAGTGGAGATATTTTTTCTAAACCATCAATAAGAGATTTAAATAGAGTAGATACTTTAGGACATTATGGAAGAAATTATACAACTGCTAGTATTTATTCGGGAGGACCAACAACTGTTTTTACGGAAGCACTTACCACGATAAATAATCAAAGATCTTCCAAATTTAATAAAAAACCAATGTATATTTATAGTAGTAAGGAAAATTTTGTACAGGGAACAGCGGCTTCTGTTTCTTTTGTAACTTCTAGTTTTGAAAAAATAACTGAACATTCAACAGGATTACGTAGAATTAATTTTGAAGGTAGTAAAAATACTGTTACTACTGCATTATCTTCATTGGATGTAAATGGTAAGAAAGATTATACTCCAGTTACCTATATATTAACAAATCCATATGCATTAGTAGGTGATGCACGTGAAAGTGTACAGTTAAGAACAGAATTTGATACTGGAAACGAAAATGATTAATAAACTTAATTAAACTTAATTTATATATATTTATAGATAACAAAGGTTGTCTGTGATCATATATTACAAATCGAAGGAATTGAAAAATGGCGTATTTAAATAAAACAACTCAGGTATTGAAGGCTATTCTTACCAATAAAGGTAGAGAAAAGCTAGCTCAAGGAGCTTTTAATGTATCTCATTTCGCATTAGCAGATGATGAAATAGATTATACATTATGGGATACCGCACATCCATCTGGTTCAGATTATTATGGAACAGTTATAGAAAATTTACCATTATTAGAACCAGTTCCAAATGAAACTAGTGTAATGCGATATAAACTTTTAAGAAGTACAGATCATTTAGATAAAAGTGCTGGAATGAAGATGGCTACTATTGGAGGTTCTTTTAATAATAAAGTAAATTCTAATAGTGGAATATTAGATTTAAGTTGGAAAAATGTTAGTAATGTTGGAGATGAGGATTCTTTACAATGTACTACAGTTAATTTACATTCAAACTCTGCTCCAGAAGGATATTCTTATACACTACTTAATACAAATATAGCTTATTTATATTTAGATGATAATCCAACAACTGCGGGTAGATTTGCACAACCAACTGAACAATCTTTAAGATTTAGAGCTTCACAGACATTAATAGCGCCAGCAGGTAATAATACTATGAAAATTAAAGCCAAAAGAATTACAAGTACACAAGATCTTTCAAAGACAACGTGTATAGTTACTGGATTAATGTCAGGCGCAACTGCAGCATTGACAATTAGAATTAATTATAAGGCAAATGACTAATGGCATTTTTGGATAAAAGTGTAACTGTATTTGTAGACGCAGTTTTGACAGAATTGGGTAGACAGCAGTTAGCAACTAGTGGTGATCTTAATATAAGCAAATTTGCTTTAGCAGATGACGGTATAGATTATAATCTTTTTGATGTTACACATACTAGTGGACCTGATTATTATGATAATGCTATTTTGAATATGCCTTTATTGGAAGTTATGACTAGAAGCGTAGCAGTATCAGAGGATGGAAAAGATGGAGCAATGAAATTTCCGTTAAAAGATACACTAGCAGATACAGTAGATACTATTCTTATAACTGGAGTACCTACAGCTACTGAAACAGTAGGAGCTTTCGATTATTTTGTTATTTCACCAGTAACAGAAAATTATGGGGAAGAAGAAGAATATACTTTAACTTTACCAGACGATGTTTTCATTGATGTATTTAAAGAAGGTGAAATAATAACCGTAGAAGAGATTGGATAAGATAGGAGATTAATAAATGCCATTTAAGACAATAACAGGCAAAAAATTTATATTGGTAGCTAAATCAGTTGTAGGTAAAACTACAGGAACATTTCCAGATAAAAAAGTAGCTATTTCAGGTAAAGGAGAAAAATCTGGAAAGCAATTTTCAACTATGATTACTATTAAGGCAGGGCAACCAAAACGTATTTTAAATGGATATTTATTTAATGTAGATGGTACCATAACGGCACCGTCACCACCGCCACCTGATGATCCTACACCAAGACCACCAACTGCTGGATTTACCTGGAAACCTGGGAATTAGGAATGGCGGAAACTTATTCATTAACGGCACCAGCCAGGGTGAAATTTACGGATGCTTCAATAGGAGAAGCATTAACATATAGTTGGAAATTTGGAGATGGTACCAATTCGGGAAATGCAAATCCGATACATACTTATCAAACTCCAGGTACTTATAGAGTAGAATTAACTGTAACATCAGGAGATGATTTATCTGATACTACTACTACAGATTTAGTAGTATATGAAGAAAGTTCTGGTAACGGTAACGGTAACGGAAACGGTAGAGATGATTTACTGCGAGATTAGATGATGAGTTTCCGTAAATACAAATTTTTAATGAAAACAATATTTAATATAAATAGGAGAACATAAAATGCCAATAGGAGAAGCATCAGGAGTATTTCAACTCTTTGATACAGCAGAAGATATAGTGGCGAACAGAGTTACTACAGTTTCAAGTGGTATATGGTCGAGCGGAGGAACTACATTAACTCAAGGATCTTCAACTTCTGGATTCTTTTCATCGTCAGTGCAAAGTGCATCTAGTGGAGATTATTATACAGATGTACATCAAGAAGCATCATCTTCATCTACAACAGAAGTACAATTTAGTATTGCTTACGGACATCATGCTGGTAGTGGATCAAAAAATGCTACTGACGGTACAAATGCTTCCCAGGCTATATATTCACAATTTAAAAATGTAATTGTGTCACCAACTCAAGCATATTTTAAGTATGGAGCAAGTGGAGCTGAATTAGAATCATCTTCATCGTATTTTGTATCAGTAGCAAGAGCTCGTATGAGAGAAAAGATTGACCCAGGTAATTGGGAAATGAGATTAGTTGGAACAGGAAGGACATTACGCCTAATAGATGATAGTGATGCTACAACAGATTCGAGTGTAGCGAAGGGAACTACTTATTTTAATGTAGTTTCGGGGAGTATTAGTGGTGGATCAGCATCATATAAATATTCATCTGGGACAACCAAAATGTATTATGGTAGATTCTATCCATTTTTAGGTGTTTTCATGCTTGATTCTGGAAAATTAGATTTAAATCAAGCGGGAACTCAAGATGGAATTAGCCTTTCTACTGGATTAAGTACTAATGCGGATGATAATAATTCTAGAAAATTGTTTAATGCATTTAATACTGCGGGTGGGTATTTCCAAGCAAGACGTGAGGAAGATATTAAATCAACTCATTATTTTTGTAGAGTAAATAATAGACGATATAATTTTAGTCAAAATCCAACATATTATACTGGAAGTGGAGAGTTAACAAATCCAACTTATGTAACAGATCCTCGTACATATATTACTACGGTAGGATTGTATAATGCTAATAGTGAATTGTTAGCTGTGGCTAAACTTAGTAAACCGTTCTTAAAAACGCCGGCGAGAGAAGCAGTAATAAAAGTAAGACTTGATTTTTAAGTGAGGTGAGCCTATGTTTAAGCCGATTGGAGAAGGCAACGCGACAATCACCCCGTTTAAAGTTTTTAAACAATACGAATTCACTGACGCGGACAGTGGAAGTGGAGTTTTTGTTCTTGAAGGCACTAGCGGAAGTTATTTTAATTATAGTACTGCGTCTGCACAGTCAAAATCTATTGGTACTTTAAATGAATTATCAAGATCTATTGGAAAAGATAAAGATACTTGGTATAGTGTAGGTACTTATTATAACCTTCCTGTTTATAATTCAATTAATCATTTATATTATAAATTTGAACAACAAAACAATCCTAGGGGAATTGCCCCACAACCACAATTTAGTTTTAATCAAGATCCTTGGCCTAGAGATTCATCTGGGTCATTTTTAAATAAAATACATAATAGTTTAAGAGTTATTAACATTCCCAGAAAATTTTTCGGAGAAGAAATAAAACCTGGGTCCGTACAACTAATTGATAATTCTTTGACAGATGAAACTCTTACTTTAGTAGATGATGAAAGAGGACATTTATATGATACTGTTTATTCATCTAGTTTTGCAAGAAGGTCTTCATCATTATCAGGGTCTAATGTAGTGGTAGGTGATGCGATAGGAAACATATTTTATGATCAAGGTTTTATTGTAATAACTGATACTGGGTCAAAATATGGTAATGTGGCAAAATTGGAAGGTACAGATGGTTTTGAATTAGAATTACAAGGAACTAAAACTATTAGAGAATATGAATTTTTATGTAATATACAAGAACATGAATATAATGGTACCGATAATATAAGTGCAACTCCAGGTAGAAGTGGCTCACAATTACTTGGAAGCGATTTAACTGGATATTTTATGGAAGGAATTCATAATACTGTAATAGGTTCAGTTTATAATGAAGTTGGAACTCAAGAAGAATATGATACTGGCTCAGTATATAGACCATCTGGAGTATATTCAAATTTTGTAACACATTCAGCTTTTAATCCATATATAACAAGTGTAGGGTTATATGATGATAACAAAGATCTCTTAGCGGTGGCTAAACTAGCCCGCCCAATAAAAAAACCAAAAGAATATGATATTTCCTTCACGATAAGATTTGATAATTAAGGATTTTAATATTTATAGTTGTAAGAAACATAATATTTATTTATAGTATAATAAAGTCTATACCTTTTTTTTCTAAAAGGTTACTTCACTTAAAAAAATAACGAGGAGATTTACCTTGCGTAAATTTATAATTGGCCTGATGATGGTTATGGGATTAGTATATTCTCAAACACCCATTATAAGATTGATGCAATCAAGAGACTATAAAACACCGAAGTTTTGGTGGAGAGATCAAGAAACTTTTAAGTTAA
>Ga0080013_1001686_pt1 | contig 28387 bp, 45 predicted proteins | sample ETNvirenome_6_85_FD_69236 | JGI IMG/M metagenome (GOLD analysis project Ga0080013, IMG submission 69236) | Marine viral communities from the Pacific Ocean - ETNP_6_85 (SPADES assembly) (version 2) | ecosystem: Environmental > Aquatic > Marine > Oceanic | place: Pacific Ocean | collected 2013-06-19 | reverse complement strand
TATTCCAGAATGTGAGAGAACTGGAACTGAATACTGGGGAGAAGAGTCTGCTAACCCTTTTGTCGATAAGCAAAATCTTCTCGGCCCCCCGTACGAAATGACTAACGACGAGATATTTGAAGCATGGGAGAAATGTCTGGAAATCTCGTAACAATTTTATGTTCTAACTACAACTCGGCAGAGTGGGTGGAGGGGTATTGCGACTCTATAAATTCTCAAATGCTCTCGTCGTTTGACCTTGTAGTATGTGATGCTAATTCTGATGACGGTTCTAGGGAGTTTTTTAAAGAGTATAAATTCCGGGAAGGGATAAAAGTTATTTTCAGGGATTACAATTCCAGAGTTGGTGTTTACGAGGCGTGGAACGGTGCTTTGGATGAGGCTACTACTCCCTACGTCATGAACGTTAATACAGATGACAGGTTGTTCCCAGGGGCTCTGACTACTATGTTGGGGTATGCCGTTACAAAACCCGATATAGATATTTTCTATTCAAGGTGTCTTGTTACCAATGATAAAAACCACTCTACCATAACTCAGCTTTACGACTGGCCCGAGTATTCACATAAGAACATGCTACAGCAATGTCTTTGTGGTCCGTTCCCATTATTAAAGCGTGATGTAATAGTAAAGTCTGGTAATTTTAATCCAGAGTATACCATATCTGGTGATTATGAAATGTGGCTACGGTTGTCTAAGGAAGGTTTCAGGTTTATGAAAGTTAAGGAACCTATAGGCAGTTACTACTTTAATCCAAAAGGGGTAAGCACCGATCCTTCCAAGTTCGAGGAACATCTGAGACAGGATACGGAGTTGAGGAAGAAATACTCATGAGCAAAAGCGTTATTGCTTTTTCTTTGTGGGGTGAGAACACAAGATACACGCTCGGCGCACTTCAAAATGCTAGTCTTGCCAGGCTGGTGTATCCTGGCTGGATATGTAGATTTTACGTAGGCACTGACACTCCAGTACATATAGTTTCACTTCTAAAAGAGTTTGATAATGTTGAGATATGTGAGATGGGAGAGAGTGCACCTGGAGGCAACGCTATAGGAATGTTTTGGCGTTTTGCTGCAGCTTCCGATCCCGATATTGAAAACCTCATAATTAGGGACTGCGATTCCAGGGTGTGGTTTAGAGAAAAAACTGCCGTTGACGAATGGCTACAAAGTGACAAAAGGTTCCACATAATGAGAGATCACCCTTATCACGGTACTTCTATTTTGGGAGGTATGTGGGGTGTGAGGAAAGGGTTACTTTCCAATATGGTTGAATTGCTTAACTCCTATGATATGGGAGATTATTGGCAGTCTGATCAGGAATTTTTACGAGATATAATTTTTCCTATTGTCAGGGAGGATTCGTTAGTGCATGATTCGTTCTTTGACAAGACTACATTTCCAGGTGAGAGAGACTCTAAGCATTTCGTGGGACAAGCCTACGCAGGTTGTGGGAGAATTCTGGACGCTACAGAATACTTTCAAGAATTCATGAGAAGAGAATACGATGCCCAAAAACCCTGATAAAATTAAATTTAGTATATTAATTCTGTCCATCCCTACTCGGTTTGACGTGGTGAGACCACTTCTAAAAAAACTACTGGATCAAATAGGAGACCGAGAGGATGTGGAGGTCTTGTCGTTAATGGACAACAAATCATTTCATATCTATGAAAAGAGAAATGAGCTCCTAAAGATGTGCAGGGGGAAGTACCTTGCATGGCTCGATGACGATGATGATGTTTCTGATAACTATATCGAAACAATTACCAAAGCCATTGAGGATAACTCCGAGGCAGACGTCATTTCTTTTAATCAAACGTGTTTCTTATCTGGAAAAAAGGCTAGAGTGTTTGCTGCGATGGGAAACCCACAAGAGGAAGTGAGATTGGACCCGTATGACATGTCGAAATACTTAGACACACTAAGAATGCCGTGGCATTGGTGTGTTTGGAAATCTTCTCTTGCGAAGTCGGAAATTTTTCGAGAGAAGTATGCGCACGGCAATTCAGGGCAATCCTGTGAAGACATAGACTGGCTCGATAGACTTTACCCTAAGGTAGAGAACAGTGTTTATTTGAAGGACGATTGGTTGCATATTTATAGATGGTCTCCAGAAACTACGGAGTCTGTTTTGTGATGAATGACCTCTGTATACATCACCATCTCGGATTGGGAGATCATTTTGATTTGAATGGACTTGTCAGGTATTACCTGAAGGAGCCCGATGTGGATAGAGTTCACGTGTTTTCGAAATCCAATTACTATTCTATGGTTGACCACATGTATAGAGATGAAGATAACATTATTGTGGTTGAAATTGACAGGCATGGGGACGAACACTCTCAAGTTCATGACTATATGACGAGGACCAAAATTAAAAAGTTTTTAAGAATAGGATTTGAGAATTATCCGTTCGGTACGGAGGTGGAACAAAACAAAAACTGTTGGGAATATTTCTATGAGCAGGTTGATGTGCCTTATAATGTTAGGGTTGACGAGTTTTACTGTCGGAGAGATGAAGAAGAAGAAAAGCGCCTTTTAAATAAGCTCAACCCGGAGGGAAAACCTTTCTTATTTTTACATGATGACCCTGGAAGAGGTTTTGAAATAGACAGAGAAAAAATTAACAAGGATCTTTTCGTCGTAGAAAATGACAACACGGAAAATATATTTTTGTTTCTCAAAGTTATAGAGTGCGCAGAAGAGATTCACTGCATGGAGAGCTCGTTCAAATCTCTCATAGATTTGTATGGGATGACTGACAGACTTTATTACCACGACTTTAGAAACCACCCATTAGGGGCTAAAACCAACAAAAAATGGAATGTTTTAAAATATGCGTAAACCTTGGTCTGAATCGTCAACGGCACACAGTCACGGATATGATTTCGATGAGTGTGACAATAATAAGGATTTACCTCACCATGAAAAATTTTCTCAATGGGTTTACGAGAATTTCTCAGAGAATCAAATTTCTATATTTGATATTGGGTGTGGACCCGCATGGGTACTTAATTCTTTTCCAAGCTTTACCAAGTATGTGGGGGTTGACCTTAACCCAGTCTGTGTCCAGACTGCTGTTGATAATTATAAAAATTCTAAAACTTCTTTTTATGTAGCTGATATAGAAGAATCGGTAGATGGTAAGATGTTTGAAGAAGGTACAAACTGTAATATTTGTTATATTGATAGCGTATTTCGTATGTTTGAATCTCCTAAAAAAGTATTAGAAGATATATTACTTCCTAATTTTGATTTTATATACCTTAACAGAACACATGTTTCTTCTGAAACAAAAAAAGGCTCCCACCAGTGGGGAGGAATGTCACAACCTTCCACACTTTGGACCTTATCTAAATCTTTTTTTGAAACCATCTTACAACACTATCCCCATACTTTGGAAGTGACAGCTACTGCAATCATTATATCACATGCTTAAATACATTTGCTATAACTGGATGGGGCTCGTAGCAGACCACTGTTTAGATTTGTCTCAGGAAGAGTATCGTCATTGGGGGGTTGGAAGACTCCATAATAAAAATCTGTCTCCACGTAGAGTATGCAAAGGAGACGTCATTTTCGTTAAGACAGATTTTATCTTCACTGGTCATTTCCAACGAAATATCCTCCCTCAGATTAAAGAGCCATTTACCTTGATAACAGGGGCGTCCTCATACCAAGTTGACCGTGGAGAGTCTATTGCCCCTATTTTGAACAACCATCTCGTGCGGAAGTGGTATTGTACAAATGCCCCCAAAGACGTAAGTCCGAAGATCATTCCGTTTCCTATAGGATTTGAAGAAAGAGAGAGGGATGGTGGAAATCAAGGGTTGTTGCATGACTTAAGAAAGTCTCGCACTAGGTTTTCCGATAAGATTTCTAAGATATGGTTACCTTATCATGACCTCTCCACTAATGTTTCTAGGTGCGATACCATAAACAAACTCAAGGCTTTACCGTTTGTGGATAGTCAGGAGGAAAGATTACCTTTCGAAGAGTACATGAGGAAGCTTGATTTGTACAAGTATGTAATTTGTTTGGAGGGATCAGGGCCTGATGTCCACAGGAATTATGAGTCTTTGTTAATGGATACCGTCCCCATTAACTCTAAAAACATAATAGAACAGTTATTCACTTATTATGATTTGCCTGGAGTATTCTTAAACTCATGGGATGATTTAGATGAGAATTACTTTACTAAACTTAATAAAAAGATCTTTAATTTAGAGAGAAGCGGTGTTTTTTTGGATACTGAATTTCATAGCAATAAACTGAAGAATGATAGACGTTACACTTGAGACTCACCACGATTTATATTTTGATTACAGGAAATGTTTGGATTTTATAGCTTCCAAGAAAAAGGAAGATCATAAATACCCCGAAGGCGTTACCTACTTTCATTTGTATACGGAAGTAAAAACAGACAAAGAGCTGTTGGCGGTAACTTCGTATTTAGCAACCCAAAATCTAGATAAGACGAAGTTGATTGTCTGGTCAGATTATGATATTACAGACCAGGCTAACATACAGCCCTACAAAGATTTTGTAGATTTTAGGGTGTATAACCCAAGAGAGCTTGCCAAAGGAACTCCTCTGGAAGGAATGGAAAGCCATTTAAATCCGGGAGGGGATCAAAACCATTGGATGAGCAGCGGGATAATGAGGTTCTTGGTGCTTTACAAGTTTGGGGGTGTGTATTTTGACATGGACATGGTTTTATTGGATGATTTTAAACCTATCTTAGGACAAGACTTTGCATATCAGTGGGGTAGTTCCACAGATTTTTCTAAGGAGCGCAGATGGGAACCAGACTGTCATGGACCCTGTGCCGCAATGCTCGGAGCTGTTAAAGGTAGTCAATACATTAAAGACTGCATGAAACAACTAATAAAAACTCCAGCCACTGGTGGGACCTGTTATGATGAAGACATGTTAGGGTATGTGTATAAAACGCGACCTTTTACAGTTTTTCCTTCCCCTTTCTTTAACACTGAGTGGTTGATTAGTAAGACGGACAAGCCACTTTCTGAGGAAGTGGAGTCTTCGTGGTTTTCTAAACCTCTTGAAGACGAATCCAACTTATTTTTGGAAGCTTTCGCGTGGCACTGGCATAACTCTTCTAATAAAAGTAAAGATGTTGTAGAGGGATCCAAGTTTGATTTGCTAAGGAAACTTACGGATAAGAGATTGGAAGATAGGGGGTTTTCCACATGAAAATAGAAGTTTCAAACGGTGAATTACTAGACAAGCTTTCTATTGTAGAGGTTAAACGTGCTAAAATTGCAGATGCATCTAAGGTATTTTTCCTAGATTTGGAGTTCGACCACCTGTTGGAAAATGTTAATGCTTTAGGATTCGAATGGCTTGATGACGATTTGTACGTCAGGCTCAAGGAAATAAATTTTGAATTGTGGGACATAGAAGATGAAATAAGACTGAAAGAGGAGCATTCTGAATTTGATGACAGGTTCATAGAACTTTCTCGGATGATTTATATAAAAAATGATGAGAGAGCAAGGATAAAAAAGGAATTGGATATTTCTACTGAGTCGAAATTCAGAGAGCAGAAGGGGCATAAAACAGTTTAGCATGGGTACCCCCACAAAATTTATGCCACAAATAGAGCCGTGGATAGATTCTCACGAGCTTAAGTATTTAACGAAAGCCATAGAGTCCACATTCGTAACTGAACACAAACTCACTGAAGAGTTTGAGGAAAGGTTGCGTGAGTTGACAGGTTCTAAATATGCAGTTGCAATGTGTAATGCGACAATGGGATTGTACTGTTGTTTGCTGTCTCTTGGAATTGGGGAGGGGGACGAGGTTATAGTCCCAAATTTAACTTTTATTGCAACTTCAAATGCTGTCATTTTGGCAGGTGCAACTCCTGTTTTTTGTGATGTTGTAGAACAAGATTTCTCTCTAGACCTAGAAAAGGCGGAGAAATGCCTAAGCCCGAAGACTAAGGCTATTATGCCAGTACACTTGTATGGGACTAGTTGTGATATGGATTCCGTCATGGCGTTTGCTAAAAAACAAGGTCTCTTTGTTGTTGAAGATGCTGCTCAGGGAGTTGGTGTTAGGTACAAGGGTACTCATGTTGGTAGTATAGGTGATTTAGGAGTCTTATCCTTTTACGGGAACAAGACCATTACCTGCGGAGAAGGTGGAGTTGTCCTCACCAACAATAAAGAGTTGCGTGATAAATGTTACGAGTTGAAAAATTTTGGAAGGGCCGACAAGGGCATGTTTATTCACGACACGATAGGGTTTAATTTTTGTTTCACCGAAATGCAGGCTGCTGTGGGACTGTCGCAATTAGACAAATTAACTTCTATAATTAAACAGAAAAACATTATACGAGATTTTTACAACATAAACTTACTAGGGTTAAAATCCTTTATGAAGGCTATAGAATACGATAGTAATGTGAGTCCTGTATATTGGTTTACTTCTTTTTTGTTGGAGAACCCTGATGACAAGCCTCAACTCGGTAAATTCCTCAAAGATAACGGAGTTCAAACTAGAGAGTTTTTCTACCCTTTAGATTTACAGCCTTGCTATGATGGCATGTACAACCACAGATGTGATTTAACTACTAGTCATGATTTATACAGAAGAGGTATTTCGTTGCCCTCATCTCATAACCTAAAGAAGAGTGACTTGGAAAGAGTTATTCAACTGATCCATTTTTACTTCGGTGGTGAATGAAATATGTGGAAGTTAATGACAGATAACGCCATTACTCAGGAGGAGCGTGCAATACTCAGCGAGTTTATCCTAAAGGAGGACAGACTCAGTCAAGGTGATACTGTCAAAGAGTTTGAAAATAAGTGGTCAGAATGGCTTGGGTGCAAGTACTCCGTATTTGTTAATTCAGGTTCTTCGGCAAATTTACTGCTGGTGCACGCTGTACTCTCTAAAAAGGGAAATGCTCACGAGTTATACGTTAAACCTAATCGATGGGCTGCTCAAGCATGTACTTGGTCTACTACTGTTTCTCCTATCTTGCAGGGGTTGGCTGGTGCTCATGATTGTTTGTATTTAACTGATGTAGATTTAAATGATTTTTCTCCCGATCTTCGTCAACTAGAAGATTTTATCGTTAATGATGGGATTAACTATTTGTTTCTTACTCATTTATTGGGGTTTCCAGCTCTGTCTCAGGAGCTATTGGACTTGTGTGAGAAGCATGATGTGTTTATTTTGGAAGATTGCTGTGAAGCTCACGGAGCTACTTTTCAAGGTAGAAGAGTTGGAACTTTTGGTGTAGGTTCTACATTTTCATTTTACTACGGACATCACATGACCACTATAGAAGGCGGAATGGTGTGCACTAATGACGAGGAAATATATCATAAATTGTTGCTCCTACGCTCTCATGGACTGCTCAGAGAACTTCCTCCTCGTGAGAGAAAGAAACAAGAACTATCGTCTGTAGATCCAGCATTTTGTTTTGTTTCTGATGGGTATAATTTAAGAAATACCGAGCTCCACGCAAAACTTGGAATTATGCAGCTTAAAGGCTTGGACACATCTATTGAGCACAGGAACAAAATTTTCAATGTGTTTCTAAACAATTTAAACCCAGATAAATATAAAACTGATTTTAAGACTGAGGGGTGCAGTAACTTTTCTCTCCCCCTCCTTGTGAAAGACCCATACCAAATAAAAGATGTTAAAAAAATATTAACCGGTTTGGAAGTAGAACACCGCCCGTGCATAGCTGGTAATCTTAACTATCACCCTTTAGTCCAGAATCAGAAATTTAAAATACCTAGTTTTGCGCAGTGTTCTGACTACAACGCCGACAAGATTCACAGAGACTGTGTTTACATAGGAAATCATAAAGACGTTACTGAAGACGACGTTATCACCGTTTGCAAAGCTCTAGGAGAAATAACATGAACCACGAAAAAATATTAGTTACTGGAGGTACCGGATTGGTAGGAAATGCGTTACAAGATCTAATCCCCGACGCTGACTTTGTATCCTCTAGAGATTACGACTTACGTGATCCCAATGATGCATATGACATGTTCGAGGATATTAAACCTGATTCGGTTATTCACCTGGCTGGAAGAGTTGGAGGTTTGAAAGCAAATTCCGAGTTTTTAGGAGATTTCTTCGAAGATAACATACTCATCAATACAAATGTATTGACTGCAGCTAAGCAGCATGGGGTGGAGAATTTGGTATCGTTTTTGTCTACATGTATTTTTCCCGCAGATACGGAATACCCTTTAAAGGAGAATATGCTACATGAAGGAGAGCCCCACTACACAAATTTCGCATATGCGTATGCTAAAAGAATGTTGGAGGTTCAAACCAGGGCGTACAGTTTCCAACATGATCTGTTATACAATTGCGTAACTCCAACCAATATTTATGGAAAACACGATAATTTTAATTTGGATGGAGGACATGTCATACCTTCGTTAGTCCATAAATGTTTTTTGGCTAAACGTGACGACACCCCTTTCGTGGTATGGGGGAGTGGCGCACCTAAGAGGGAGTTTATATACGCTCCTGATGTGGCTAAGTTAACCATGTGGGCTTTAGACAATCCAGAGTATTTAAATGTTATTCTGTCTCCAGGAGAGGAGATAAGTATTAAACATGTCGCTCTCGAGATTGCCTCAGCAATGGACTTTCAGGGGGAAGTCATTTTTGACGATACGAAACCAGACGGACAGTTTCGTAAACCAACCAGGAGTTTGTTAAAGGACATACTACCAAATTTTGAATTTACTCCTTTTGAGGAGGGGATAAAAGAAACCGTGGATTGGTTTTCTGCGGAATACGACGGGTGTAAAAAATGAAAAAAGCATTTATAACAGGAATTAATGGGCAGGACGGTTCTTATCTTGCAGAGCTGTTGATAGAGAAGGGATATACTGTAATAGGTCTTATCCGTAGACTTTCAGTTGCTGAAAGCAAGACTGCCAGATTAGAAAAAGCAAAGATATACCCACACCCCCAAATAACACTAGAGTATGGAGACATGTGTGACCAGCCTTCACTCTTAAATATTTTGAGGAAGCATGAGCCAGACGAGATTTACAATTTGGCTGCTCAGTCTCATGTAAGGGTGAGCTTCGACGCACCCCACGCTACTACAGACGTAGTTGCTCTTGGAACTTTAAATTTACTTGAGTCAGTAAGGGCTGTGTGTCCAAAGGCAAAAATATACCAAGCCGGGTCATCCGAAATGTTTGGAAATTGTGTGGACTCGGATGGCTTTCAAAGAGAGACAACTCCAATGCATCCAGTAAGCCCTTATGGTTGTGCTAAGCTTTATGCTTACAACCTGTGTAGCGTTTATCGCGACGCTTATGATATGTTTATATGTAATGGAGTTCTGTTTAATCATGAGTCTCCACGCAGAGGGAGGGATTTTGTTACTAACAAGGTCGTCCTGGGAGCTTATGATATTTTTTGTAATAAACTAAAAACTTTGAGGTTAGGGAACCTAAAAGCTACAAGAGACTGGGGGCACGCAAAAGATTATGTTAGAGCCATGTGGATGATGCTTCAAGAGGATAAGCCAGATGATTACGTCGTAGCTACGGGGGTAAGTACGTCGGTTGAATATCTATGCAATTACATTTTTGGGAAGATGGGATTGGTACCAGAACTCTTTATTGAAATTGATCCCGCTTATTACAGACCTAAGGAACTTCACGAGTTGAGAGGAGATTCTTCCAAGATTAGAGAAGCACTAGGATGGACCCCCGAATACTCCTTTGAAGGTTTAATAGACGACATGCTTGAGGCTGTTGCTGGTCCTTTAGTAAACCCTAGGAAGTTTCTAGATTATGAAGTCAGTCCTCCTGAGTTAAAGAAGGAGTATAAAAAATGAAAGTTTTCGGAATAGGAATGTTTAAGACAGGGACTAAAAGCCTGGGGGAAGCTTTGTACGCTCTTGGATACAAGACTTCCTGGTGGAATTGGGGGGTTGTTGAATGTGATTGGTACCCTAACAACGACGAGATTGAGGCTCATATTGAAGAGATTATTGAATACGCTGAAAGGTTTGACGCCTTCACCGATGCTCCGTGGCTTTATGCATACAAGCAGCTGGATAAAGCCTTTCCAAATAGCAAATTTATTATGACTACCAGGAGCTATGAAGACGTTGCTAAAAGCGACATTGGAATGTGGGTCCGGGACGGTGCTAAACCTGACGATATTCCCGAACCTTCTAAGTTCATAAACAGAATCAAGAAACATGAGGAGGAGGTTAAAGAATATTTTAAGAATAGACCCGATGACCTTCTTATTATAAACGTTTGTGAAGGTGAAGGATGGGAAAAGATTGCACCTTTCTTAGGGGAAGAAAAAATTCCCGATATTAACTTTCCACATGCCAACAAGGGGGCCTTTAATAAGGTATGAATGGTTTCATAGAAGATATTTGTAAGAGGTTGGAGGGTGCCTCAATGCTCTCTGAAGAAAGCCAGCTGTTTGGCTATGTAGACTCAGGGTCTTATGTACTGAACAAAGTTATATCTGGGGATTACTTGGGAGGGTATCCAATAGGGTCTATAACGGAAATTTACGGTGAAAGTAGCACAGCTAAGACTGTGTTTCTTACGCATGCGTTTATAGGAGCCCAGGAGAAGGGGTACTACACAATCATGATAGACAATGAGCATGCTTATTCTCCCTCTTTTGCTGAAAAACTTGGAATAGACTCGTCTAAGTTAATCTATTCCCAGCCAGAGACGTTAGAAGATTGTTTTGCATTTATAGAGAATTCTATACGTATCATCAGGGAGACTGATAAGGATACTCCTATCATAATTGGCTATGACTCCATCGGAACTTCTCCTACGAGGAAAGAGATGGATGAAGATTTTGGAAAGAATTCTGAAATGGGGGGAGCCCTCCGTGCAAAAGTTGCAGGTCAGTGTTTGAGAAGGATAAACCCGTTGCTGAGAAAGTACAAGGCTGGGCTTCTCATTGTAAACCAAGTTAGAAGTAAAATTGGTGTGATGTTTGGAGACCCAAGGACCAGAGCTGGAGGAGGAAAGGCTCTCCTCTATTATTGTGGAACATCCCTGGAAACCGCTTCTGGAAAGTCTGATGTAATATACGACAAACTGAAAAACCCACTTGGAATAAATGGTCACATTAAGGCAGTGAAAAATAAAATAACGAAGCCATTCCAAGAGTGTGATTTTCAGTTGTTATATGATGAAGGTTTAAAACGGGAATATGGGTTAACTTCTTGTTTTGTAAAAGAAGGAAGAGCCACTTCTCCCTCTAAAGGGTGGTACTCTCTCGATGGGACCAGTAAAAGCCGCGCTTCCGATTTGGATTTTGTTATTGCAGAGAAATTGAAAAATGGCGAACTTAATTAAACTCCCCAAATTTTCAGATTCTAGGGGGTGGAGTCTTAATGACGTATACAGCATGTGTAGAGGTCCAGGCATATTAGAGGATTTTCAGGTTAACTACTCTATTCTATATCCCGGAATCATTAAAGCGTGGCATCGTCATAAACACCAAGATGATTATTTTTGTATTCTCAAGGGCATGGCACAAGTGGGAGTGTACACTGATGAAGAAGGCCCTGAAAAGTTTTTTATAGGAGAACATAATCCAGCTGTCGTCCACATAAGAGCAGGGGAATGGCACGGATTAACATGCGTAGGAAATGAGCCGTGTGGACTATTATATCTTGTAACCAGAAAATATGACCCAAAGAATCCAGACGAGGAACGAGCCGGTCCTTTTGGTTTTGTGGACAAGGAATGGTGGTTGCCAGAAAACAAATGATTGAATTTATTGCACATATTATTATTTACGTTGCGTACGGAGGTCCCGCTCTCTTCGTACTACTTGCTATTATTAATTTTTACTATCCTTTCCATGAATATTCTACGGGGAAACCTCCTCTGCCTAAGGAGCAGTCTCCCAAGGAGGGGTCTTCCGGGCTCCCTTCTTTGGCTCCCTCCGACGAGTACAAGATAGAAGATAATTTCGGGTTTTGAAGGTGTGCTGTTCGCAATAAAAGGGTTAAAGAGCGTAGCCGCGTATTTTACAGGCACTTACAACGTAGTGGTTCGATTCAGGAGAGGGGTAATGAATGATGATGTTCAGGACGCTTTTATGCCTACCCTCTCTACCTCTTCCAAAAGTAGAGCCAAAAGAAAGCTAAAGGAACTTCAAAAAATTCACAGTTTTGTAGAAATTGTGGAATATAAGTCCCCCGAAGAAGATTCCGAATAGTATATAAAGTAGGCACACCATGGATTTATTTCGCAACCACGTAGACTCCCAGACCCGTAGACTAGATAAGGGTCACAAAAGAGATTCTGAATTTAAGTCCTTTGTAGAGAAGGAAATGAATACTAACTCTGGAAGATTTTTCGGATATAGTGACGAAGCTGTTTTGAAGGTTCTTAAGGAAGAGTTTTCGATTTATAAGCATGCTACCCCCTCCAAAAAAGGAGAGACGGAGGCTAAGAAATCTCGAATACCCTCCTATAAAAGCATTAGCCATGCCTTAAACACAGGTGATTACGGTCTTGTTTTTACTACCCCCCAGTCGGACAGAATCTATGTGGTGACAAAAGGAACGTGGGGGCAGAAATCTAAGTCTAAAGTGGTTAAAGGGTTCCCCCTTAGCACATCCATGGATAAAATTAAAACATTCGCTAAGAGAACTAAGGTGAAGCACGGTGGGACCTCATCTCAAAGTCTCCCCCCAGAGGAAAGAACTCCCTCGATGAGAAAATAAATATGAATATCCAAAGAAGAAGACTACTAGAGAGACAATTCAATAAATTCAAAAGGGATGGAAAAACAGTCGCGTCCGTTAACCCTAAAATACAGGCCCAATATGCCGAGTGGCTTAGGAATAATGGTGGTGGTGGTGAGCATCTCATGCTTGAACAAAAGCCCGACGTTAAAAATAACTTGAAAGTAGAGAAGAAAACTAAAGCTCCTAAAAAGAAGACCCCACCTAAAAAAGGTTTGTTTGGTTAATGGTTTCCAAGTACATGCCTAAGAGACATTTCTTTTCCGCACAGAGAATTCAGCTCACTGGAAAGGAGATTATCAAGGAGTGCGCTGAGGACAGAACTCGTGCATTAGAGGCATTTTCTTATTTTAGGGATATGGTAGATGTTGACCCTTCGGATGACAAAGCTAAGTCTGAAATGGTTAAGTGTTTGGAACTTTCGATGGGTGCCAATGATAAGAAGGTTAAGCTGCTGGATTTAATGGTTAAACTTGCCATGCATCGAGATAAGTTATTTCCCAAGTCTGCCAAGGGAGAGTCGTTAGAAGACCTTAAATTCGAAGATTTTACAAACGTTGTAAAATAAGTTTGATATTGGTGCTTTAATACTTGTGACATGACAAGTGGTTATTATATTGTATACTCTCAGCTTTTAGACTCCTTTCTTAAAATTAAAAAATTTAAGAGGGAGGAGTTGGACTCCATATTCAAGATATTAGATACAAAGATTTCTGATCCTTCGTTCACTATTCTGGACTTTTACAAGTTTATTGCAAGAGAAAGCATAGTTAACTATAAATCTCTTATTAGGACTCATGGAAAGTCTTCAGTGTTCGATGAAGCTGCTTATGAGGGGGTTACAGAGGCATATCCGATGCTGACCGCAGATGTAGCGTGTAAACATTTTAACGCCGTGGAAGAAGAAGAGGCTTCCGAAGTCTTGCAACCGTACACTCTTAAGGATTTAATTTCCATACAGAAAAAGATAGAGTCTGAGCTTGTAGGTCAGAGTGAGGCTGTAAGTGCAACTATGGACACCTTTAAACTCATAAACTCTGGCTTTGAGTCTTATTCTTCTCTGTTTTTTATAGGTCCCACGGGGGTTGGTAAGACTGAGTTGGGGAAGTTGGTAGCTAAGCACTATTTAAAAGATAACTCACGTCTATTAAAAATAAATTGTGGAGAGTACTCTAACCAGCACGAGTACGCGAAGTTGATAGGAAGTCCTCCTGGATACATTGGGTATAACGAAAAGGGCATCCTGTCAGAACGAGCTGCAGAGTCTTCTCGGTGGGTAATACTGTTTGATGAAATAGAGAAGGCTAGCTCCAAGTTGCATAATCTATTACTAGGTTTGTTAGACGATGGAGTCATCTTTGATAGCCACGGAGTAGAATTAAATTTTAAAAATTCTCTTTTTATATTTACCAGTAACGTCGGTATTAAGGATGTCGTAGGCAAGAAACTTCTTGGGTTTAATAGTTCCACCGTGGAGTATGACCAAGTTAGGGAGAATATCTCAGATTCTTTTAAAGAGGAGTTCTCACCAGAGTTCATAAACCGTATTGAAAATGTTATATTTTTTAACGCTCTCAATAAAAAGGAAGTTGAAAAAATAATACGCCTTAACCTGAGGAAGCTCCCCATAAACCCAACTAAGAAACTTATTAATTACATTCTTGACGGGGGTTACTCCCCGGAATACGGGGCTAGAAATGTGAAAAGATTTATAAAGCAAAACGTTACCCTTAAAATTGCAGATAGAATACTTGGCGGAGAGGATAAGAAAGTGTTTAAAGCGACATTTCCGAAGGGTGAGTTAGAGATTTCCTGATAGTAATCTTATTTTAAGACTATAATAAAAACAATCCATAAATATTTTGGAGATTATAATGAAGGGACAAATAAATTTGGGGTCAATTTGTGGTGATAGTGTAAAAGATATCTGCCAATTAGAGGATACTAAAAATATCGTCGAGATAGGTACATGGAATGGAGAAGGCACTACACAATGTATTCTTGCTGGATTACAAGAAGATGCCACTTTCTGGAGCCTAGAGTGTGACAAAGCTTTTTTTGATAAAGCCCGCGAAGTCGTTCCTAAACAAGATAATATACACTTGATTCACGGTTCTCTTGTTAAAATTCACGAGTTGGACCGTAGTAATCTTTCTGAAGAGGAGAGACTATGGTTAAGTAATGACGAGAGGGTAATGGAAGGTATTCCTGATGTTTTACACCTTATGCCCGAAACAATCGATTTTCTAGTTTTGGACGGAGGGGAGTTCTCCACTAGACAAGAATTCTTATTACTAAAAGACAGGTCCAAAATTATTTTATTAGACGACACCAATATTCGTAAAAATCGATTAAATAAGGAAGAATTAGATAGGGATGAGGACTTCGATTTAATGTATGAGTATCCTAATGACCGACACGGCTGGGCTTGTTATGTGCGAAAATAAACTAATAACAATTAATAGATTTGCTAAAGACTTTCATGATAGTAATCTTATTTTAAGACTATAATATTGGAACGTGAAAGCTGTCATCTTAGCCGGAGGATTAGGAAGTAGATTATCCCCCCTCACCAGAGCAACCAACAAGCATTTGCTTCCCATTTATGATAGGCCCATGGTGTACTATCCTATTCAGCTTCTCGTTGATGCAGGTGTAAAGGACATCATGATTGTAACTGGAGGTCAGCACGCAGGAGATTTTATCCATGTCCTGAAGAACGGTGAAGATTTTGGTCTCAAGAAGTTGCACTATGCGTATCAGGAAGGAGAGGGAGGTATAGCCGATGCCTTGTCGATGGCTGAAACGTTTGTAAATGGAGATAAATGCATTGTCATCTTAGGGGATAATATTATTGCTGAAGATATCAGCTGGCATGTTAAGGATTTTGAAGAAAAGCTCGGGGCTTGTATATTCATTAAAGAGGTTTCTGACCCCGAAAGGTTCGGGGTGGTAGAATACGAGCCTGTGGGAACTGGCATTGCGGATATTATTGAGAAGCCGGACGTTCCCCCCTCGAATGACGCCGTGATTGGGTTGTACATGTACGACAGCACGGTGTTTGATAAAATCAAATCTTTATCTCCCTCGGAAAGAGGAGAGCTCGAAGTTACCGATTTAAATAAACTTTACCTTCAGGAGGGTAAGCTAGATTGTCATAGGATTTTGGGTACGTGGATAGACTGCGGAACTTTCGACTCCTTGGCAAAAGCAACTTCAAAGTTTTATTATGACAAAGAAAATAAGTAGAATTATCGTCACAGGGGGATGGGGATTCATAGGTTCTCGTTTCATTCTTCAGGCGTTGAAACACCCAGAGTACCATATAAAGGTAATTGACAGCGGCACTTACGCCGCTGACAAATCAAGAGTTTTTGATAACATATCTCCGGAAGATAGGGGGCGTCTGGAATTTCTAACATGGGATATTAATGATGTGACACCTTCAATGTTGAAAGGGGCTGAGTATATTGTTAACTTCGCAGCTGAAAGCCATGTGGATAACTCTATTGAAAACGGAAAACCCTTCATTCGTAGTAATATTGAAGGTGTCTTCTCTTTATTAGAGAGTGCCCGCCACGTAGAAACATTAAAAAAGTTTGTTCAGATCTCCACGGACGAAGTTTACGGAGACATGGATTTTTACTGCAAGGAGTCGGAAGCTGATGAGCACTACCCTCTTCGTCCAAGTTCCTACTACTCTGCGTCGAAGTCTTCAGCAGATTTGCTTGTAGAGGCTGCCGCCAGAACATTTGGTATTACGTATCTGATAACAAGAACCTGTAACAATTACGGACCAGGTCAACACCCTGAAAAGTTCATACCGAAAGTTTTTAAAAGTATAGAAGAAGGTACTCCAGTTCCTGTGTACGGAGATGGTTCTCAAATTCGTGAATGGATTCACGTAGATGACAATGCGGAAATTATACTTGAGCTTATGTTATCAGCAGCGCGGAATGAAGTTTTTAACATAGGATCTGGGTACCATTACAAAAATATTGAGGTCATAAAATACATTGAGAAAACCCTCGGACGCAAAGTTAAATTTGATTTTGTGGCGGATAGACTTGGGCATGACCATTCCTACAGACTTAACTCTTCGAAGCTAACGGAGTTTATTGGAGAAAGAGTTTTCAACACCCTAGAAGGGTTCTTAAAAGATGAAGCTAAGAAACAAAAAAATTCTATTGACCGGAGGTAAGGGCACATTAGGCTCTAACCTAATCCCACTTTTGAAGGGGAGTGGGGCTCGAGTTGATGCTCCCACCAAAAAGGAAGTTGATGTTGGGGACATAATTGCTATTTGCGACGCTATGGACGTGGAAGAATACGATTTGGTTATTCACTGCGCTGCTTTTACTAACGTCCCAAAGTGTGAGCTCTTGAAACACCAAAAAGAAGCTGTAGAGACTAATATTTTTGGTAGTTCTAATGTTGCATACGCTACAGGAGAAAGAGACTCAATAAAGGCTGTGTATATTTCCACGGACTATGTCTATCCATGTGTGAAGGGAAACTACACAGAGGAAGACGAGACTTCGCCAAGAACTTTCTACGGCTTTACCAAGCTTGCTGGCGAGTCTTTCTTCGATTTAGATAAAGATCTGGTAATTCGCACAAGTTTTGTGAAGAGAGGAACGTGGGGACCAGGTAGAAACCAGTATTCGGTCGCATTCACTGATTCATACACTACCAAGGACTGGGTGGATGTTATAGCCCCTCTAGTCATAGAAGCAATTACCCAGGAAAAAACAGGAGTTTTGAACATAGGAACTACTAAAAAAAGTATTCATGATTTGGCGGTTGTGGATTATCCGGAGGTAACTCCTGTGTCTATCAAGGATATAGATTTATCATATGAATATCCACTTGATTCATCGTTAGAATCCTCTATATAACGTATAAAGGAAGCCCTTAGAAAATGTCCGACTCCGTAATCAACGTATCCGGTTCCGACCAAACTTATGCAGTCGATGCTATTAGACCGGGCACTGGCACTGGTGATTACAGGCAGGTCATTTGCGTTGGAGACTTCACCAACTCTGGGATAGGTGGTGCCGTAGCTTCCGTTTCCACTAGTGCGTTGTGCGTGTCTTCTGTAGGGGAAAAGGAAAATGGAAACACAATGAGCTACGCAAGTTTTTCCTTCAGCGGAGCGGGCGGCGCACCCGCAAGCAATCAAACCATAATAAGTGCTCCAGGAGCTAACAAGTCGTTGTTGATTCACGGATACCAAACAAATCTTACTGGCGTTGCAGGGGCTACCGATGGGTATGCGATGCTTACTGATGGCGACGATGGCACTACAAATAGGGTATATATTTCAGGTATTCAAGGTGAGAACTGTGCGGACCATTCGATAATGTTGAAATACCCCATCCAACTAACAACTAACACAGCTTTAAAAGCAACCACCGACGAGCAAGCCAATCACCTTGTGTTCCTCGGTACTGTTTTCTATACCACTATTGATGTCTAACACAAAAGATAAAAAAATTAGTTATTTTTCCGCCCTTACACCGGTGGTCCTTTCCCTATTAGCCATAGCGGTATCCGCTGGTTATGCTAACGCCAAAATAGAAGAAGCGTTTACTCGTATAGACAAACAAGAACAATCTCTTTATCCAGCGTTGGATAAACTCTCCAGCGATGTGAATGAAATTAAAATCAAAGTGGCTGAGACTGCTCGTGATGTACATTGGCTCAAAGAGCAGCAGATTAACCATGACGAGTAAATTCGCAGCACTTTTATTGTTTTTATTAGCTGCCATATTTCCGGTACATATAAAGCCTGACATGGTGCGTTTTGGTGTTATTCACGAGTTCGATCCTTCCAGGAAGGATAAAGTGGGAGTTGTAGACAGTAAAAAAGTTTACATGAATATTCCACCTTATAAAAGGATAATTAATGAGAAAATAGAAAAAGGCTCAGCACTACACACCCAGTTGTTAGCAGCAGCTACTACTGTTTATAAAAAATGCATTTTCAAGGTGGGTAAGTCCCATTACGTGCTGATAGTCGAGAAAGGCGGAGTTAAGGATTACCCTACCACTAACGTTACAGAACAGTGCATAGAAGCACTATAATGAAGTGGAGGGGAGCGTAGCTCAGCCCGGTTAGAGCATTCGTCTTATATGCGAACGGTCTCAGGTTCAAATCCTGGCGCTCCTACCAAACATAGATGGGTTAATTGAAAGGTTAACTGTTCCGAGTAAGACGCGGCATCTAGGCTAATTGTAAAGATAAAACATTATGAAAAGATTAACATTATTTTTTGTAGCTGCGCTTATGTGCAGTTGTTCTACCGTCAAAGATGTCGTCGGCACCGCTGATGACGCAGTTCGCTCTATCCCTCTTGTGGGGGATGTTTACGGCATCGGTTCTGATGTTGTTGGGACTGTCTACGGCGCAGGAGAAGGGGTTGTTGACGGTGTCGCTGATACCGTTACAGGGGTCTTTAAAGACGAACCTGAATAACAGCTCTTATTCTAATAAAAATTTACAAGGGGTCGCACTTTAATAGTGTGACTCCTTTTTTTATGAACATACTAAAAACTATCTGTACCCTTTGTATTATAGTGTTGCTGGCAGCAATAACAGTGTTTGCTGTAATTCCGTTATCGATTTATGTATCTTTCAAGGAAGGACATTTCTTCGACTCTATATTCCGTCTATAAGCACCCGTAGCTCAATTGGATAGAGCAACAGACTTCTAATCTGTAGGTTTCAGGTTCGACTCCTGACGGGTGCACCATTTGAGATACTATGGATTGCTATTCTTAGTTGAGGTTTTTACCTCATTATCTCCCTGCTTGATGACAACGTCATCGGGACGAATGCTTAGGCTCGTAGGCTGTTTTGCTTGTGCTTGTCGTAGCATCTCCACCATTTCCTTTTGGCTGCGCTCAAACGAGGTTATAAGCTCCTTTTGAGAGTCTCTTGAAGCCTCTACGAGAGCTTTTTGGGCCCTCTCTGCGGCTTGTACTGTATCTCTGTGCTCTTCTTGACATACATCGCTATTTTTCTCGGCGATGTCATACATAAGCTCGATAGGGTCCTTTTGTTCCTTAGTTTCTACGATTCCCTTGAGGATAGTTGACAGGTTGGTAACAACGAGCGTAATCAAACCAGCTACAACAGCAACGGCTTCATTAGGCAGCATCGTTACTGAGCCAATAAAGGCTAGAACTAGGATTAGAAGGTAGATTGCACCTGCTTTTGCTAGGTGCTTACCAGCTACTTCCTTGGAAGACTCCTGTGCTACAATTTCTTGAACCCGGAGTCTACCTCTCGTGGTTTCTATGGCTATGGCTTCTTTGGTATTCTTTGCCACATTGGGATTTTGAGGGGGAGGAGTGGTCATATTTGCATTAGGTGTTTTTTTGGCTCGCAGCTCATCTATTATTTTCTGTCCATCTTTACTTGATTTATTCATTTTAGACTCTATTTTTAGATGCCAGTGTCCGTTTTCATCGATGTATATGTCTGGCTTGTCATCTTTTTTCCCCTTGTCCATGATGTTTATTTAGTATGACGTGCGGTTAGGGGTCAGAGTCTTCACTCCTTTGTAATTTTTAGGAAGGCCACTGTGTTTCCGGAGGTACTTGCTCAGTCTTCCCTTGTGGGAAGCAACTTTGTGTTTTGTCTTAGGACTTTGGTTTTTTCCAGGTGCTTTTAAACGGGTGATTAGTCTCTCAGGGTTTTTTGGGTCCGCATCGGGGTCTCTAGAAGATGCAAGGTCTGCGCTTCTATTGGTTTTGCGCTTTACTGATTGGCGTTTTTCTTGGAGTGTATCACCTAGGTGCTGAAGATTAGAGTCCTGACGCATTTTTATAAACTTAACCGGCTTCACCTTCCCAGGGTTTTCCTTGTTCCATTCGTCTTGAGCATCTTTATCCAGCAACCCTGATTTTCCATGAATATTTTCTTGGTGTGCCTTCCATTCTTTGTCAGTTATTTTCCCACTCTTCTTCTTTTTCTTTGCCTCGCACAGAGAAGCTAACCACTCTCTGGTTTCACTGATCATTGCATTGTGTGATTTCCTAGTCATAACATATTATATAGTCTTTTTTGGTTAAAACACATGTGTAAAGTCTATAATAGGTGGGATTATGATTCAACTACGACAAAGTAATCCGTTTTGGGGCGACTCTTATGAAGCTACCTCGAAAAACCTTTTAAAAGAAAATTTAAAAAATATGACTGACGAAAAAGATAAGATGATTGAGACTATCCGAGAGGTGCTGGCGGTACTTGAAAAGGGGTACCCTGATGTTTTCCGTGAGGATGGTTTCACTTTGCAAAGCACTCAACTGATGGGCATGTTGCAGCACATCCTCCAAGGAGGACCTCAAACTATGATGCCACCTCAGTAGTAGGTATTTATTTATTGTAAGGGGGTGGTCTTTACTGCCTCCTTATTTCTAATAGTAAAAAAGTCAAAGACCTTAAAAAGTAAAAAAGTCAAAGACCTTAAAAAGTAAAAAAGTCAAAGACCTTAAAAAGTAAAAAAGTCAAAGAGTATGAAACACACACCATATAAACTTCTAGGCTCCCTCACACACGGCGTGTCCGTAATTTGTGTAGTAATTATGACTACACTTTCCTTTCCAAGTCTCTGGAGTAAATTATTTATCTGGAGCGTCATCTCTACCACCTTAATAGACATGGTAGGCAATAAAGAAAACTATAACAACCGTGCCAAGTAATATAATGGAAGAACTCACCCAAGTAAAAAAGTCAAAAGAAGAGGAATCTGTGTTTGTTTACGGTTTATATGCCGAAAAAAGAGGACGCGGCAAAACTAAAGTAGATGAAGTCTTGCTTTCAATCTATAAAAGCCAAGATGATGCTGATTTTATCAGGGATTATGTTGTTTTGGTGGGAAAGCATAATGTCCCTACTTTTAATCTCTCCCAAGATGACGAACTTTTCGTGAAAAAGATTCCCGCTTTTGTTTCTTTTGGGGAAACCCTCCCCTCAGACGAGGAAAGTGTTGCCGCTTTAGAGGCGCAATTAAATGCGATTTTGGAAAGCCTAGAACCCCCCTCGGAAGACTAAAAATTAAAGTCTCAATAAGCACTTTTTATTGAGATTTTTTGTCCGAAAGCGGGTTCCCACCCAAAACATTTCTGCCAAAATGGCAGGCGGTTTTTGGATAATATATTGGGGTTTGTTGTTCAGAACCTCCTAAAATGGGTCTATTATATTATGAGGAAGGGTTGGGTCGAAAAACGCTTATCGAATCAACTTGAATCTATTTTCTTCAATTTCTTATTCAACATTGAAGTATATTGTATAAAAGACTCTTCCCTTTCTCATTCACTTAAAATAAGAAAAAAATAAATTAAATGGCTACTACCAACATTACTGAAAAAAGTTTCCGTTATCGGAACGGCTCTGAAAGTAACCGAAAGGTTATGATGACTTCCATGAACCAAAGTGTTCTTCGTGGTTTTGATGTTTCTGACATGACTCCAAAGCAGATTACCAATCTCGGAGAGAAGTGGAATAAAATCAAAAATCAAAACTGGTCGCTTAGAGCGAAGGAGTCTCATTTGTTAAATAACTATCGCCCTGCTGGTGGTAGGTTTAAGACTTTCAAAACGAGCCGTATTCGTTACTTCCATAACGAAAATTGATTTTTTAGATATTTAGATATATTCTTCTGTGGGAGGAGGCTTCGGCTTCCTCCTATTTTTTTTTGAGATTTTCCCTATATTTTACTTGAACTACTATCTGATTTCTGGTAGAATATATGTTCCAGTTTAGGAAACAACCATGTTCGTAATAAATAATACTAAAAAAGAAATGCTCACCACGCTCGTCAATAGTGGCAAAAACTGTTTGATTACAGGTGCTACTGGTGCGGGAAAAACTACTTTGTGCTTTGATGTTGCCGAGGAATTGGGAATGAATCCAGTTGTTATCAACTGTGGTTCTACTCAAGATGCTCGTTCTTCTCTGCTTGGATACTTCACTTTGAAAAATGGAGATACCCATTTTGAGGATGCGGATTTTCTTCGTTCAATTCAACAGCCTAACACCTTAATCATTTTGGATGAATTGAGTAGAGGTTCGGATGATGCTTACAACATCATTTTTCCAATTCTTGATTTCCGCCGCAACATTCGTGTTGATGAAAAAGAAGAAGGACGAATGGTAGAGGTTCACCCCTCTGTTCGTTTTATCGCTACGGCTAATGTTGGTTTAGAATATTCTTCCACACGCTCTATCGACAGGGCTTTGTGCGACAGATTTCGTATTTTCAACCTTGAATACATTACAGGAAAGGAGTTGGGCAAATACATCACCAAGACTGAAGGGGGAGAAATCTCTAAACTTGCTAAACCATTACTAAAAATTTATGACTACTCCCATCGTTTGTTTGGAGAGGGTAAGATTGCTACTTGTATCTCTACGAGAGCCATTTTAGAATCACTATGCCTTGTTACTAAGTTTGAAATGAGAGATATTGTAGACCACAATATCCTTTCTATTTTTGAACAGGATAGCACTTCTATTGCGAGTGATTCCAATATCCTTCGGGAGTATGCGGATTCGCTTGGAGTTTACAATGGCTGATAAGGATATTTCCGCAAATGAATTTTCTCTTCCTAGTGAGGAAGTGGAGATAAAAGCAGAGTTGATGGAGGCATGGCTTAATGGTAAAAAAATTGAGTTCCTGACTCCAAAGACTATGTTTGATGTTCAAACAATCTTGCGTCATTACAAAGATATCATAGTCCCCGAAAAGGATGTAAAAATATCTTATCCAGAGGATAATGAGGGTGCTAGGTGTTCAGTTGATAAAAACGAAGTTTTCATCTCCACGGCACATTTACAAGAAGGTTATGTTGATGAGACTATTGGACACATGATTCACGAATTGAATCACTTAAAAATGTCCGATAGTGAAAGGCAGACATGGGCAACTTGTTACTCAATGTTAGAAACGGTTTTGGATTCTATCTTCGTTCCAGAGGATAAAGACAATCCAGAGTGTGATTACTTATGCTTGAAAGATATTGTTCTTTCTGACCCTGCTATCTGTTTTGAATCTCTTTACAGCCCCTCCTGTGAGGTTGAAGAGATGAAATATGGAAATTTCCTTCGTCAGGCACTTAGAGATATTGCGTTTCTTTTGAATGCTGTGGAGGATGTTAGAATAGATACCCTTTGCCAACCTAACTTGAAAAGGTATATCGACAAAGGAGATTCTAGGATTTTCTCTCAATGGAAAGAAAAGTATGATGCTGGAGAATACTCACAAAACACCTTAATGGATATTTGCTTCAAACTTTTGTTTCACCACAAAGGATATCTAAAAGACCCCTTTATCAACGATAACTTCTGCGATACGAATTACATTCTTTCATCTTCCCCCTCTGAATACACTCCAGTAGTTTTGGAAACTTTCAAGGAAGCTATTAAAAAACATATTGAGTATCTGTGGAGTTGTGTAAAATCAGGTGGTTCATTTCTATCGCTTACCAATCCTTGTGATTTGTATATGGGCAACCATTCAGAGGATGGCGAGAAGATTCTTTCTGATATTGCTGATGGGGATTCCAACATTATGGGAAGGGCTAAATCCGATGTAGGTGAAATAACTTTTGCGGAGTCAGCGATTAGAGACTTCTCTAATGAAAAGGGATTCACGGATAATCGTGGTGGATATGCCTTCCGACAGGCACAGGAACAGCACTCCAAACCAAAGATTGTAGCCAAAGATGTAATGGCTGTAATTCATTCGTTCCAAAGAATAAAAGTTTACGAAACAACCGAACAGCTTTCAGATTCCTGGAATGAGGATTCGGCTTCACAGGTAGACTACTCTGTCGTTGTTTACGACGCACTTTAACAAACAATAAAAAAATGAGTTTTAACTTTCACAAAATAAATCACCGACTTAAAAATGTCCATAAGATGCCTTTAGAGTCATTTTCTACTATTTCTGACAGGGACTTGGATTCTTACGAAGAAGAGTTTGACGAGTATTTGGAAAAAACCAGAGAGGATGAGCAATACCTACGCACAGTAACCCAAGAAGCGTTTGGTAAGGTAAAAGAAATATTTGGAGAATACAGCAAACAAGCAAAGTATTTTAATAGAGCGTTCGATAAAGGCGAGACTCTTCTTGATGAACATAAAAATCTTTATAAGCCTCCCAGTTGGATGCGTGAAAAAGTTGCGGAAGCCAAGAAAAAGGACAATTTGAAGATAATCCCCCAAGGGTGTGTTGATAATTTGACGATGGAGAGCATGGATGGATGTATTTCTTTCCTTTTGTCGGAGGGGTATGTGTTTGGAAAAGATTTCCACGCCCACAACGCCATCGACATTTCCAGAGGAGTTGCTAAAGAAGTAGTGCTTTCTGCCGCTGGTGAAGGAGACAAAAATCTTTTTAGTAATAAGGTGCGTGTCGAAAGGGACGAGTCCTGTCCCCTTCCCCAAACCGAATTTGAAAATAGTGATATCTTGAGTGATTTTGCTGATGTTGAAACTGGGTTTTATAGTAGACCAGATAGGCTAATGATTTGCTCCGAGAGTGCTGAAAATCATGATGTCCACAACTATTATCGAGTTAGGTTTGGACTTGTAGACTCTCAACCATGTGTATTTGTAGGCGCAAATTACTATGAGTAAGAACTCTTTTTCATTTAGCGGCAAACATATTATGGGGGAAGAAATGACCCCAAGTGAGAGGGGTTCAGAGGATAGTAATATCATTTTTTTGAGAGATATGTATTACAGTAAATTTCGTAGGCATATCGGATTACTTCTTGAGTCTAAACAACCTCGTCCTCAGCATACTAATAAAGGAAGGTTGGACGGAAGGAGAGCTTATCGCTTTCCGTTCAGCGAAGGCATTTTCAAAACTTACCAACACATCCCGAAATCTGATACTACCTTTATCATTTTAGTAGATGGTTCTGGAAGTATGGAAGGTATTGGAGGGGAAATAAATCAGGTAAAATACACTAGGCTTGAGATTGCTAAGTGTATTTGTTCGGCTTTCGGGAAAGCAATTCACGATGTTACTAAGGATGAAATGAAAATTGAAGTTCTGGTTAAATCCGCTCCATGTGTATCCTCCAAAGATTCTTTCATTAAGGGAGAATTTGTTACCTTAACCAGGGTAATGAGTAACGCAAAAGATTCTTACTGTAAATCATTTGAAAAAGTTTTAGATGTTCAAACTTATAGTCCTGTCATTCTAACTTCGGACAGGACGCGGTATGGCAACGATAGTATGGGAAGTGCCACGGCGGAGTATGCTGTTCTTCCTGCTTTGAAGCCTTGGGTGCGAAAGCATGTTACTACTAAAAATGTTGTTGTTTTGAATTTAACAGATGGTGAAACTTACTGCTCTGTTGGGGATAACGACTTCCAGTTTCGTGGTCTGAACTCTAAGGAAATGGCAGTCAAGTATCTTCGGGGAATCCCAAATTCTACTTTAATCATTGGAAAGCAAAGAAACCACCATCTGTATAGCGAAGTTTTCGGAAAGAATACTATCTTCGCAACGGAAGGCTTTGAAAATAAAATGTTCTCCACCCTCACCAATCTAGTCCAATCAAGTTATGAATAAATTTGTAAGAAATAAAAAAGTGTCCATCAACGGTAAACTTCCTGTTTGGGGGGTTTTAGACCGTTTCAAACTAATGTCGCCTTTTCTCCGCACCTACGCCAGAGACAGGATAAATAACGGGATGATGATGTCCGAGAATGATGAACATTTTGTTGAGTTCATCTCTGGCGCAGAGCAGATTCCTAATATTACCGTGGCAATTTCCAAAAGCCCTGAAAGTTCATTGAGTGTTAATAAAGCAAAAAAGAACAACCATCTATTGCTCATATCTACGGGATATCTTTTAGATGCGATTGAGCGGATTTTGCTAGGAGTGATGGCGGAATCGGAAAACCCAGGCGCATATCGCAAAGTTGGATACAACCCATTCTTTTGGATGATTTTTGATATAATAGAATACATGAATGACTCTGATTGTGATATTGTGGAAATTAAATGCTCAAACCGTGAGTTTAAGCTCTTGAGTGGAGGTTCAAATTATTACTCGATTTACAACCAGTCATGGAAAGCAGATGATTTTCTGGCGTTGTCTGCTTCCTACGAGAGAAATGCGTTTAGGGATAGAATGGTAGCGTTGTATTCGGATTTGTTGGATGGAGATTCGTTATCTTCTATCATTCACGATGAAGAATTTTACAAGGAGAATATGAATATTCCGAAGGATGTTGTTATGTGCGAATTTATGCGAGTAAGGGGGGCGTGTGGATAATGAGTAAAAAATATACCACAACGAACGAGCAGATTGAGAAGATAAAATCCAAGTATGGCAATCTTATTTACGCTATCGCTTACAGGATTGGAGGGGACGCAGTAACAAACTCATTTGAAGATTCCGTCCAAAATCTATACATTTCTGCTATGGATGCTTGTGAGGCTTATAAAAGAAAAACAGGTATCACCTTTGATGATTTCTTTGGGTCGGAGGAGTTTGGTAAGTATATCAAATCGACCCTGTGGAACAAAAAGAACAATGTAGGTAAGAAGATTACCAAAAAACTAAACATAAATTCTCATCTTTCTTTAGATGAAAACCTTTTGGGCGATGAAAGTATGTATGAAGGGGTGGATGTTTCTGCTCTTAGTTTTGATGTTCTTTTTGAAGAGGATACCAGAGAACTGGTTGAACTCATCATAGGAGACTATTCAATGATAAAGCCTAGTGGCGATATAAATATTTCTAAGGCTTCTAGGGAGTTGGGAATAGACAAAAGGGAATTAAAAAATAGGTTAAACGCACTTCGTTTTAATTTGAGGGATTACCATGACGGACTTTGATATTGGAGATACGCCAAAAGGCATCGCTAGAACGGAAAAGAACGGTTACGCCGCCTTCCCTGTAAAGATTTACTTAGACACAGATGAACTGTATTGTTTGAAAGAGGTTACGGAAATGTTGGAGGATTACTTTAACAATGAATGGTTTCACCCTGATACAGAACCAGATGCGGATTTACTCTCCCACATCCACGACAAACTAAAGGGTATTTTACATAAGGCAGACGAAATCTTTAAGGGAAATGCGGCTTCGGAACTAGATGAAACAGGAGAACCTTTCAATCATTTTTATTCAGGAGATTACTAATGGGACGAGTCCCACATAAACACACAAATAAGTATCCATTCAAAACAGAACACGCTACTGGAGGTTCTAAAACCAAAGGCATGAAGCGTAAAGTAAAAGATGGTGATATTGACAAAATGGAAGCATTAAGTTGTTTCCGAAAACTAGAACACCACAGCCCAACAATGTATGCTTGGCTGATGAGGAGAAAAAAATGAACAAACACGACAAGGAAGCAATAAGATTAGTATTGGAAGAACTGTATCGGAGAACTCCGAAAACAAGTGGGGAAGGGTTCCTTCCCTCACGAGATGTTAAAGAGGCTGTATCACACTTATTGGAGAAAACAAAATGAAACTAATAGGAACAATAATGTTAGCGGCTATGATTATGCCAGCTAAAGTAGAAATAGAACCAGTAGCCGCAGGAGTATTCTTTGTAGAAGCATGGAATAGCCAAG
>Ga0080013_1001685_pt1 | contig 28388 bp, 36 predicted proteins | sample ETNvirenome_6_85_FD_69236 | JGI IMG/M metagenome (GOLD analysis project Ga0080013, IMG submission 69236) | Marine viral communities from the Pacific Ocean - ETNP_6_85 (SPADES assembly) (version 2) | ecosystem: Environmental > Aquatic > Marine > Oceanic | place: Pacific Ocean | collected 2013-06-19 | reverse complement strand
ATGGGAGTGCACTGGCAACACGGTATGGCCACGAGAGCGTAATGCAGTTATCAGAACATCATTTACTATTTCTCCCCCGCCACAAACATCTGTTTTAAAAAAATCAGCAATAAATACGTATTGCACTTTTACTCGTATGTTTGCACTGCAGCCACAGAAGTCGGAGGTGTAATACCAGTAATAGACTGAATCATCGTCTCAACCTCTGGTTCTTTTAACACGCTCAAAACTTCGTCCACAAACTTAGCACTCTGATTTTCAAACGAGTGTGTTTGTAATATGTGCTTCTGAAGCTTTTTGGCCATTGTCCGATATTGGTTATAATTTTTAACCATTTCTGCCATCTTGGTTTTAGCGCTATTTTCCTTCGGATAACACCACGCTGCATCGGGTTGGATTACTCCCTCCCAATGAGCGGCCGGCTGGACGACACCTAGATCATAATCAACCCGAGAAAAATGAGGACGCATGCGAACCTTTTTAGTCTTTTTCTTAATAACAGGGGCATACAAGAAGTCTAGCTGACCGCCCCACTCGGGTGATATTACCGGCATGCCGTTACAAGCAGCTTCAAAAAGTGGTAACCCATAACCTTCCCCGTGCGCCAGAGTCATCAAGCAGTGAATCTTGGGGTGGGTATAGAGCCCAATCATCTCCTCATCTGTCATTTCTCCGTGCACCAAATATATCTTACACTGAATTTCTTGGCCTTGGAAGGAGTCCATAAGCTGTATAAACCCTTCTCGCGTAACTTCGCGGTCCATCGTGCTATTGTTCTGGTTAAACACTTTCAGAACAAGACCCACTGTTGGATCATCCTTAAACTGCTCTACAAACCACCTAACCGTGTTCAACAAATTCTTCCGGGGGCCATTCTGCGCAACGATAAGAAAGTTGAACTTTGTATCAAATTCAACCTCTAAATCAGCCGGCTCTAAAGTCTTGACAGGAAAGTTGACGACAGATATTGGTGTGGTGACACAAAAATTTTTAAACACTTCGCCCGTTTCTTTATGCTGAGCTTCGTATGCGGTGTTATCAAATCCATGCTTAGCATGGTTTGATACAACTATAACCTTATCCATCATGTTGGATTTTTCAACCCAAACTGGTGCTATCTTTGTGCATTCGATCCCTGCCGTGTATCCAATGTTGGCCGAGGCCATTCTCTCCCATTCATTAGGGATTGTGACTTGTAACGATATATCATATGTGTGCGGGCCGACATCTGGTTGACTGTTGGCTACGTTTGTTTTGCCAATAGTATAATCAATCCAGCGCCGTTCTTCCGAGTCCTCAGCTAGCCAACTTGTGTTTCCCCAGCCGGTAGTCATTAGATAAATATCAAACTTATCCTCGTGGGCCCGGAGAGTACGTAAAGCAAACCTTGTCTGTTCTCCGTAACCGCTGCGCGTCAGGGCTGGCCCTCTTACAATGATCTTTTTTCTCATGCTGCTTTCTTCCTCTTGGTGATCTCTTGAATTGTCCAAGGCTTATAGTTCTTTCTAGTATCCCATGAGCCACAATGTTCATGTAAATCTTGCATCGTGTCATCCCATATTTCAATTGCCTTACTGAGATTGTAATTTTCCTCTACATATTGACGCCCCAATTCGCCCATCTTATTTCGTTCTTCTTGGGAAAAATTATAAAAATCTTCTAATGCCCCCACAACCACCTCTTCTGAGAGGCGATCCTCATAAATCATTGGAATATTTTGCGAACCTATAATCGCCTTTGACGTTGGCTCTAAGCCAATCCCAAAGTAGTTTTTTCCATCTGTAATTTGTTCTTGGAGGCCTCCTGTCTTGTTAACCAGGATGGGTGTTCCACAAGCTAAAGACTCTAGAGTCGCTAAACCAAACCCTTCAGCATCAGATACGTTGACAGTGCAGTCAGCCATATTATAGATCTTAGCCATAATTGGTTCTGGTAGCTTCTCCTTCGACAACATAACTTGACCATCAGTTATCCCCAGTTCCCTAAGAATATACTCTAGATCCTGACCGTGTTCATCTGTAGGGTCTGTATGCATGATGAGCATTGCCTTATCGTGACCCACTTTATCCAAAAATTTCTTGAACCAATAGATTAGCGACCCAGATTGTTTCCGGCGCGCATTTCTGTTGTTCCAGAAGAAGACCATCTTGTCTTTATTTCCTTCCCCAAGTGCTTCTCGGCGGAATTGTTTTATTTCCTCCTCTGGAAGCTTGGTATACGCGGCGCCGGGCACGTGACCAATACGCTTAACAGCAACATCCGGAGATACGGTTCTTACTATATCATCAGTAACTTTAGAAATTGTTACCACTAGATCGTTGGAATCATACCACTTTTTATTAAAAGTGGGATAGGGATAATTATCCCATACATGATAATAAACCATCGGTACCATCGGCCGGATTTCATTGTCGATCTCCCATAACCAACCCCAGAATCTTGGGTCCGTCATAAACCATAAAATATCGGGGCGCTCTGCGCGGATCAAAGAGCGTATCACGTCTTTGTTACCATACCCGTCTATAGGGACGATTTTCCAATCGTCGCCATATTCGGGAGTTGTGATGGGCTTATAGTCGTGGTGTTTCATGGCGCCCGCCAAAGAGAAAAATTGGTATTTCCCAGTACGCAACAGTCCCTCAATGAAGTATTTTGTCTGTGTGCCGACTCCCGAAGGGGAAAGCGGGTGGTCACTTAGGGTCAATATTTTTATTTTTTTCGGAGGGGTGGCCCCCGTAGTTGTTTCAGACATGTGTGTTTATTTTCCTATTTACAGTGTTCCGTGTTGTAAAAATCACAAAAACCCCAACGATTCTTGCAAGAAAGTTTATTCTTAATCGTAATCTTGCTTGTTATATTATAGATCGCTTTCTCCAACAAGTTAATAGCATTGCTCATCTTTTTAGGGCCACTGGTAACTCGGAACAGTTCTACCTTATTATTTTTAGCCGTGCGCTTGAGTAGAGCAAAGTGTGTTTCAATTAGTTTGTGCTCCACTCCGTGCTTTTTAGCCCAGTAATTCTTATAAAGGGTAAGCTGATAAGTGGTCATTCTTTCGTTTTTTCTTTGGGCATCCCACCCCCAAGAACAGGTCTTCCAATCAATTATATGGTATTTCCCATCAGAGGTCTGTAAAACAAGATCAATGAACCCCTTAAACTTGTAATCCTGGATATCGGTGTCTTCATAGAGTTTCTCCTCTGTGGAAACAAGTTCAAAATCTCCGAAATATTCTTCAAGCGCAGGGACTATATGTTCTATAAGAGCCGGGCCTTGTTCATACATGTTTCTCAATAGTGTCTTATCTTTAATTTCGATCTGTTTAGACTCGTTTAGAAACGCGTTCTTAAAATATTCCTCAGCGTCGAATGTTTTAGCCGCTTCCGGGAGTTTTACTAGCTGCTCGCATGTATCATGCATTGCCGTACCAAAAGCTGTGTGTTCATTGCCTTCAAATATCTTAATACCATCGACGTAAAGTAGTTTATGGTAATTTGGACAGGTGTTCCAGTTTTTTAATTCGGAAAAAGAAATATGATTCTTCTTAGAGATTATCACTCTTCTCCGCTTTCGTTGAAACTTTCTTCTTAGCCTTAGACACTGATGGTTTCTTAACCTTAGGTGTTACTGCCTTTTTATAAACACAAATCGCTGTGCGGCGTGATTCCTTAATATTGCTCATGTAAGAGGGCGACGCGGTACATTTCCAGCCCTCCTCGATGAGGCCGCTAGCTTTCACTGCTTCCGTGATTTCCGAGCCATTTAGGGCTCGTGTATCTTCATCTCGAATTCTAGGAGGAAGAGTCAACTCAATCCTCACCTCTTTTTCTGTTTCTAAAATAATATTACATTTCATTTAATTAATCTCCTGAGATTCTTCAAAAACCTCTTCTATTTTACGATAAGTCGCGGGGCTTATAGTTTTGACATATTCCATATCCTTCAAAAGATATTGTTCAAAGGCTGTAGCAAAATATTCTCTGAGCGATGTTGCCGAATAAGGTGAGACAAAAAGACCCATACTTAACGAAACCAGAGCTGGGTATCCAACTATTTGATATAAAAACTCATCAAACTTCTCTGAATACTCTGGGTTTAAAAACCCTGCAACAACAGACTTAACAGCAGGGGCGCCATATTCAGCTTGTAATATTTGCAACAAGCGCTTGCGCTTCCCTAAAAATTCCACCTCTACTGTGCTGTCTCCGTAGATAGTTTTACCATATAAATTCTCTACATTGTGGGCAATTTCATGTACGATATCATCAATCATATCTTCTTCACTATCTTGTTCGTTGCTAATGTATATCGCACCATTTTCTAGTTTCGCATTTGTATTTTTATTGTCTAGATCTTCAAAAGAGCCAACAAAAATAGTATCGATACCGTACAGGAATTGTGGCGGCACGCGCTGTTCAATTTCCTCTAAGGCGGCATTTACATCGATATCTTGATCGACAAACTTGTCCTTAAAATATACCGGAATATCATAGAGGTTATAGGATACCATGTGTGTTTCCATCAAAAGAATACTCAAATTTTGGCGCGTCCTAGACACCTGTTCCAGTGTCTGGCTCTAATCCGTCCAATAATCCTGGTTGGTCAGCTATCCCTTGTTCATAGCCACGGATCCAGTTCTCTTCCGCGACAGACAAGACAAATTCGGGGAATTCCTCAGCAAACACTTCAACCACCATCTCAACCGTAATAAGGTCGTCTTTTGGGCCCAGTTTGGTACCAACATAGTTTACAATCATGTTTTTGAGTTCTGTGTCTGTATCTACTTCAGCAGTCAGTTCTTCATTTTTTATGTCATCGGCCTTAATCATTTTTTCATTTTCATCCTACAGTACTTTCGAGGCTAAGGTGGCAACTCTAGAGCGCTCACCCTTTCGCAAAGAGACGTGCCCAGCGAGGTCATAAGCCTTAAACTTCTCAATAGCGTATGTCAGCCCATTCGTTGTCTCGTCCAAGTAAACATTGTCAATTTGCTCGATATCTCCCGTTAGTACTATTTTTGTATTTTCTCCTACTCTCGTAATTATAGTCTTTAACTCGTGATTTGTTAAGTTCTGAGCTTCGTCTATTATAATAAACGCGTTTGTAATCGAACGGCCGCGTATATATGTTAAAGCCTCAATCTCGATGAGACCCTTTTCGGAGTACATGTCCAACGACGCTTTATCATCATTCATTAAATATTTTAAGTTATCCTCAATAGGTGCTATCCAGGGCGCCATCTTCTCTTCCAGAGTACCCGGTAAAAAACCTATATCCTTGCCCAGGGGCTGTACAGGGCGAGAGATAACTAACCGCTTGTATTTCTTTGTTTCAAGTACTTGCTGAAGACCTGCTGCTACAGCAAGTAGTGTCTTGCCACAACCGGCTTTGCCGGTGAGGGTAATGATTGGCACCTCTTCGTCCATTAGCAAATCTATAGCAAACGTTTGCTCTTTGTTGCGAGGATGTACACCCCAAATCCCCTGCTTGTATTCAATAATTGGCCTTAGGGGGTTTTTTGCTGAACAGAGGCGCGCCAGAGCAGTCTTTTTTGGATTTGAATTAGAAACAAGCATTAAAAATTGATTGTCATATAATTTTGCTTCTTCTTCGTCTAAGGTAACGTCTTCATTACTATAAAATTGGTCAATAACTTGATCGTCGACAAGGTGGTTTACAAATCCAGTATATATATCACTCAGCTCGTCCACAATTTGGTTGTCAACGTAACCTTCACACAATATACCCAAAGCATCACATTTAACGCGCATGTTTATATCACGAGAGACTACAATAACTTTACGGCGTGGAGTCTGTGTCTGCTCACCTAGCGCCACGCCTATAATTTTATTGTCTGCGTTTCCAATATCGAAGGATTGAGGTAATACTATCGAAGTATCATAAGGACGGGCCCGAACGATCCCTTTTCCCTTCCCTAGGCGTACACCCTTTCTTAAACATCCACGGGTGCGTAGCTCATCCAGCGTACGAATGATCTTTCGAGCGTTAGCCCCCACACCGTCCTGTCGTTTCTTATGTTTATCGATTTCTTCTAGTACTTTTAAAGGAATAACGATGTCGTTGTTACCAAAAGCATTAATTGAAGCTGCATCGGTTAAATAAACGCTTGTATCTAATACGTAAGTCTTTTTAGCCACTTTAACCCTTTCCCTATACTAATTAGATTTTGGCCTTGTTAATTCTAACATATTTTTATACCATTCATCATAATAGTCTTTTATGTTATCATCAATAAAGGCGTTTAATAGAGCGGTACGGGGACTAAAACTCACATGGTGAAACCCGTCTGCGACAGAATGGATCATTCCAACAAGACGCCCATTAGAGTCTAACACCGGGGAGCCCGAAGAGCCGGCCTCTGCAGGAATAGTAAAGAGAGAACGATGCTTATCAATATTGCCTGAGAAGTGGCCACTGAATAGAGGTACTGTACCGGGTTGAAAGATATTGTGTGGGGCCGCTATATTATAGTAAGTTTCTCCCCTTTTTAAAGCACCATAAAAGCGTCTCAAGGGTTTCACCTTAAGGTTTGGCGCAAACGCGATACATGTGTCAATTTCTCGATCCTCCGCTATTATTTCCATTCTTGCAACCTCACCTTCGTGAGTTGTAACCCGATGGACAACAGTAATTTTGAATCGTTCTGTGGAAGGGCTATCTAGGAGACGTGATGTCAGAGTGCTCATGAAGTCTGCGTCGTTCTGAGGATCCTCACATACATGTTGAGCGCTTAACACAAAAATACCTAGCGAGTTAGCGGCGATGACACTACCCGAACCTTGGGCGCCCCAGGTCGCCATGGGGGTGTCTCCGCATTCTTCAATTATCTTCTTCTTCTTTTTCTTCTTTTTACATATGCTAAATTTTACCATTCTAGAAATTTTTACAAATGAGCGTGAATATGTGTGCAGCGCTACGTCACCCGTGCAAGAGCTCTGCAGCAAGACTAGAACTAAAATAAACCAAAGTGTTTTCTTTGTTTCCATGCTCCTATTTGTAACTAGGGTTTTGAAAATATAAAAACAAAAGTTTATTCCGTGTTATAGCGCTCCTTTATATATGGGTTAATTGTTACGGGCTCGCCATCTCCATCAATCCGTACAAAAGTCATCGTTGTGGAGCAAACCAATTTCTCACTACCATTGTAGGGGCTGCGCCGGCGGGCTTGGATATCGAAAACGGCACTGGTACCACCAAAAGATTTAACAGACCCGTAAATTTTAATTATCTGACCAGTCCGAACGGGCTTGAGAAATTCTACTTCGCTCATCTTTGCTGTGACCATACGTGGCGTTTCACAAACTTGGCATGCATATGCTACCGCTGCTTCGTCCAACCAGGCCAGCATCTGGCCACCGAACAGATTTCCGTTAAACCCAACATCCCGGGCCATACATTTTCGGGTTGATATTAGTTCCATCTTTTCACCATACGCATTTTTAGTACATCAGCAATATATATTTGCTACCTTGACGAAGCAGCGGTACCAGTTTTTCCTTCCCAGATACTATTCTTGACCTTTATAGTGACGTGCCAGCGTTTATGTAGCTCTGAAGCAACCCTCTTTTTAAGAGGGTCGATCATTGTATGTGTCAACCTAGTAGTATAGGGCGATATCTGCTGGACGATTACGAGTTTTACTTCAGCATCGAACTTTAGAAACTTATACCTAACCCCCTCTTTTAAGAATAATTTTTCACTTTCTTCTACACAAATAATTTCAGCCAAAGCAACCTTTTCCATGAAGGTTCTTTTTTTTGCAAGGGCTTTAAGATCCGCTGCTGTCGCCATAAGAAATAACTCCCTCTCTATATTTAATTAGATCTCACGAGATTCTTTCTACACCAATGAAGCGTTCTTTCTCTCTCGTTTCCAGATTTAAGCGTCCTTACAAGCACACGCTCTGCTGCCTCATTGATGCTCATAATCATCACCTTGATCGTTGGATTAGATCTCATGTGATATTCCCCTTCCTGGACCTTTACATTTTTATATTTTTCATATTCTTGTAGATATCTTTGCTGACTGTTCATGGATATTCTCTTAATCGGTGTAATCGGTATACTCATCTTTCAACCAGTGGGCGATCTGGGGCTCGAACCCAGATGTGACCAGTTACTCTTTCTACGGCTTATAAGACCGAGGAGATAATCGCCCATGTTCTTAATATAGCAAGTTAAGAACACATTGTCAAACTTAAAATATTACCTCTTCCCCTGTCCTCGATACTTCTTCTTGTAATGTCTTGACTGGCCCTGTGGGCCTGGGGTGCCATATTTAGTGAATGTGCTCTTGCCCTGTCTAGTCTTCTTTTTAGGCCCATTATTGCTTTTGCTATTACCGCTTCTCATTATAGTACCATCTTCTTCACCTGATCGTAGGCCTCAATAAGAGCATCCATGTCCTTCTCACCTTTAATCATTCGATACGCTCTAACAGCTGCCCAAATTTCTTCCTTAGTGAGGTAACCCTCATCAATATAAGATTTGCGGATATCCCTCTTGTGTTCTTTGAAGGGCTCCATAGCCTCCTCGGTAGCTACAAGGTCCTTGAGGTAATTCTTTACGTGTTCTTCCTTCGAAAGAAGTACTTCTTTTTCTTCCTTGTCCTGATATGTCTCAATCTGAAATACATTACTCATCTGTTTCTCCTCTCCTAATCCAACCATCAACGACAAACCAAGTCGTCGCTAGCCCACCAATTGCAAAGTACAATAGTAAAAGGCCCTTGACCGCTTCAGCAACATCACCAGTGATACTCCAAAAGCATGCAAAATTAAACAATACCAATAGTAAAAAACCCACTATTGTTCTTGCTGTCTTTGTCCTAAACATAATAACCTCCTTCAGTTAAAAATATGGTAGGGAAGGCGGGACTTGAACCCGCAAGCCGTGAAGCGGGAGATTTTAAGTCTCCTGTGTATGCCATTCCACCACTTCCCCAAATCATACTATCATAGTACATGAAATTGTGGGATGTGTCAAGCATTCTTTTTTTTCAAAAGATCGTCATCTTCCAAAGTTTCCAAATAATCAAACTGCATCTTTTGGAGATTACAGGTGAAAAAAGGATCCGCTTCTTCGAACTCTTTGAGATAACGATTACTTACGATAGGTTGGAATGTGGAAATTCCGTGATCCTTGATATAATTAACATAAAAAGGATTGTCATCAAAGTATACCTGAATATCGTATTTTTGCAGCAGCTTAAGCTTGTGGCGCGCCATTTTTTTAAAATGACTTAGATCCATTTGAGTTTTGTCATACTCATAACCGCCCAGAATGGCTTTATAGTGAGTATTCTCCACACCCAATTTAACTAGAGCTTCCTCAACTTCGTATAATTTAGAAGGAGGCGTCCCTGTAATAATATAAACGTCGCCAAGCCAGCTTTTAATTAAATTTACAAAAAATCCAGGATCATATGATATTGTATCGTGAAAATCTAGCCCTAAGTTCATCTTGTTAACATAAATAACAACGGCCAAGCAGGGATAATCCTGAGGTTTTGTGGTGTTACCACAGCACAACCCTCTCCCGAGCTGTCATGGTCATCAAGTGGCGCTGAGAGACTGTCGCTTTTAGTAAAACTGTTCGGGCTCCACTCAGCGGTGTCCTGAATCCCATTACCGTTGCGGTCGTGGTCGCAAGCATCTCCAATGCCGTCTCTGTCATGATCCTCCTGATATGTATTTGGTACTGAAACACAGTTGTCAACATGATCATAGTTATAGTCGTTATCCATATCGTTTGCGCATTTCATATTTCTACGGTAGTCGCGACGATGTAGAAGTGGGCACTCATCCATAATATCATCCACACCATCGTTGTCATCGTCAGTATCACAGACATCTCCTAGGCCGTCGAGATCTGTGTCGATTTGACTCGGATTAGGAAGACCCGAGCAGTTATCATCAGTGTTATTGACTGAGTCTCCATCTAAGTCTTCGTCACAAGAATCACCCACACCATCTGCGTCGCGATCATATTGGTTAGGGTTCCAACTAGTCAAACATGTGTCACATGCATCCCCCCATCCATCAGCATCTCGGTCTGACTGGTCCGGGTTTGAGTCCCATGGGCACGTATCGAAATTATCCTCTATGCCGTCCTCGTCATAATCGTCTGCATATTGATAGCTATCACCTTGATCAGTATTTGCGATTAAAACACTACCTCCCCCTCCTCCTCCGCCGCCAGATTCCTCCGGAGTGCCACACAAGCCGCCGGCGCATTCGCCCTCTTCATCAGCGTATACGGTGTTTGTCAGCAGGGCGCTAATCATAATTATATTTTTCAACATTCTATTTTTCCTTTTTAAATTATATCGTCAATGAGGCCATATTCTAGGCAAGTCTTCGCATCCCACCACAGATCACGCTTAAGCATCTCTTTAAGTTTTTTCTTAGGGATTCTGGTATATTGTGTATAAATATCGGTTATCGTACGCATTAACAATTCGTTATTCGTCATCTCATCCTTTAACTCTTCAAACTTCCCCCAACTTATCGAGGATAATTGATGGATCAACATAAACGAATGCTCCCTCATTAAGCGCTTCTTGGCAACTACAGACATTAAAGTAGCTGCAGAGGCTGCACAGCCATCAATAACCGATGTTACTGGAATCTGGCTACTTTTTATGTAGTCAACTGCAGACATCCCCGCGAACACGCTCCCTCCGTAGCTGTTAATGTATAGTCGTATATTAGCCGAACAAGCTTCTAAGTCGAGAGTATTAACCTGATTAAGCAAGCTAATGTTCAATGAGGTGATTTTTTTATTCAAAGTTAAGATTTTCGCCCGGTTAACCTCTGAATAGAAATATATCCTATTATTCATAGTTTCAACTCGGTCTTTAGAGTCATTATCGTCAGCGTTAGAGTCCGAGCCCGAGGCTAATCGGTGATTACCCCTAGTCCAAGTTAACATGTGTAGTTTCTTTCATTTACCATTGGTTAATTATTCCGAAGTGTATCTTCTGGCGCGCTTCTTCTTTTTCTTTTTAGATTTCGATTGTGTTTTCTGAGGCTTAAGCTCAGGAGGCTTTTCCCTCGTTTTGATCACAAACTGTCCCTTGACTTTATGAATTTTTACATTCAAATGATCAGAGTTAATTTCAATTGCCTCCTTAAGAGCCGCAGCACCGGCGAAGGTCTCTTGGCGCCCACTAATGTCCCACCGCAGACCTTCTTCCTCGGGTGGATTATGTTCTTTTCTACCGTATGTCAACTACAGAATTCTCCGTTTTTCCATCTCATTGACCAAGACCTCCATATCCTGTCGGATCATGTTGCGAGTTGTGTTAAGTTCACCGCGCAGGGTCGCCAATTCATCGCGAAGTTCGCTCACGCTGGTGCGCAGGCTACGCGAGTCCTTTTGAACTGCCGTGAGTTCCTTTTTGAGTTCCTTTTTGAGTTCCGTATTAGTCATTTAAATTCCTTTTGTTTAAGTCCGTTCCAAGTGGAGACGCCGGGAGTCGAACCCGGGTCCAAAATATTTCGAACATTACGTCGTTCACAAGATTAGTTTACCTTTTTTACGCAGAAAAGTTAAACAAAAACTGCTTTAGTCTCCGCTACCAGAGCTTCTTTTTTACCTCAGAAAGAAGAAACTGCTTTTTGCTAGCGTTTGGTTAAAAGGTTGCTAGCGACCCCTGCTTAAGCAGCTAGTGCTACAGCGTTTTCAACGTCAATATTGGCGTTTAAGTTTTTAAGCGTTTTTACAGAGACCAACGCTTCCCTCTGTCTTGCATGTAATGTTTTTGATACCTTGTCGAATCCTTTTCGTCCCCTAAAAAAACATGGGAGGCCCAAACATCCTCACTGTCTGGATCGCCAGCCTATCTTCTATTTGTGTAATTTTTGCCCTCGTTATAGACAATGAGGTTATTTGTTAATATTCTTCCGTCCCATGTATACTATAAGTATATACTATTTCTATCATTTGTCAAGCTGTTCGCTAAAATAATCGATTAAATTGTACTTTTTTACTAATTTTTCGAATTCTACCTTGTTAAGACCTAGGAATCGCGCGGCTTCTCTTTTCGATGCAGCTGCTGAGAGCGCATAGTATAAAGAAGCTTCTTGTGCAATAGACGTCATTGCACGGACTACCGGAAGACCATAAAGTTTACCTCCGATACTACGGCTAGCTAATTCTAACTTAAGACCAATAATCTCTTCTAACTTAAGCTGGTTAAGCATCACCTCAAATTCTACTGTAGTCTTCTTCTTGCTTCTCAGCAGCTTACTTAAAGACACCCGTTGGTATTTTGAGCGGCTCTTTTTTCTCGGTATCCACAACACTAAACGCCCGGGGGGGTACCCCCGGTGGCGTCCTGAGTGTCCTGTTGAATATCAGACATGTTATCAGCATACTCCGGGGAATCTAGATTTGCAGTCATCTCAGTCTCAAACCGTTCAAAATATTTAGTAACATTATCAAGTAAATATTCATAAAAATCCTGACGATCACTAACGTCCGCTAAATTTTTATAAGCCTTAACAATCGTTGGCTCAATGCGTCTGAATGTCTCGGAACTAAAGTTTCTACCGGTCCGCTCAGAACCTTCGATCTCTGGATAGCTATCTGCTTCGGGCTTCTCTTCAGGGGCATCCTCTTCAGGATCCTTGATATCGTCGCCCAATAGTTCTTGATCAATTTTTACGCCGAACTGAGCCTCGGCTAACGCAGATTCCAGTGCATCGTCTGCCAACTCTTCTGGTATACCGTACGGCATCACGGTACCTAGGGTATCCTCGATCGCTGCCAGGATGTGGTCTCTGAAGGAGTCTCGTTGTTCTGTACTGGTAGTAAGACTTGTATAACCAACTTTGAGATCAGCAACTAATTTTTTCATAATATCTGCTAGTGCATTAATACCAGTGCTTCGGCGCTGCCGGGCGTCATCGTCGAGTGATTCAGCTTCCGTGAGTAATAACGTACGGATTAGTCCACGTATCTTGTTTTCTTCTTTCAAAATATGTGCTGCAGCTGTGGTCTCTTCTAAGATTAAAGGTCGAATAAGTTGTCGAAGGCTGACCTCTTCTTGCAATAACAGTTCTTTAGCTAAAGTCTTTTTTTCAAATACCAACTTGATAGCTCTCTGAATCTGATCTCTTAATACCTTTTCATCATTAGTCATATTAACGTTATCCTCTTTTCTATATTATATAATTAGTATTCAGTTTCTAATATATTAGTTATAGTATCCTCTAAATTCTCTAGTTTGTAAACATTAGCTTCGTCTTTTTCCTTTTTCTTCTTTTTTTTCTTAACAACCGGCTCTCCTATCGGGCCGGCAAAGCCTGCAATGGCGCCGCCGGCCATCCCCGATGTTTCAGAAATAACTTCTTCAACCAAAGAAAATAGGGAGTGCATACTGAGTTTTTTTTTAGACTCTGTAACGATTTCTTCCTTATCTGTTGAAGTGTTATTAACATTTGAAAGGGTGTCGACTATACTGTTGATGTTGTCCTCTTTTGGTTCTGGTACGAAGTCTTTTAGCAGCGCCCTTATGACTCTCTTGCTGTGCGGCCCTATAGCAGAATCCATGTACAATTTCAGAAAATACCTAAAGTCTGACGCGTGGAAGTCTTCTGACGGATCACCTTCAGACGTTTTGTTTGGTACACCATCTCTGATTCTGCGATTACTCTTTCGGTCAAGCAAAGTCATGTACTTATCTGAATGTGTGTCTTCCAATTTGCAAGCGCGCTTGGCTAACTTCAAGTCAGGTCTAACTCTGCCGCTGCTAATAATACTGTCCACCGCGTCGAACCTTTTCGCGTCAGAGGTGCCCGACGCGTCGTCTTTGTCACCGCACCCAAAAACGATTGTGGCACCTACTGGCGCCCCCTGGCCGCCTTTTGACGGCGGCGGGTCCTCCACATATTTTAACGCGCTAAGAAAAGAGGAGTTTTCGCCTGATACTTCAACTTCAATCTTCCCCTCAGGAAGTCCCAAATTTGAAATAATCTTCTTCCAGATCCTGGCGGTTGCAACAGCATCTAGGGTGACACCCGGCACTATCTCGCGCACACTGTACTTTCCCTGTGGGTTCGATACTAATATACGCACTAGGCTGATCGTAGGATCCATGGCTAATTGTGTTAATGTAGATACGTGGCCACGATGTGGTGGTTTAAACGAGCCGGGAAATAGGGCGATAGTTTTGCCGGCTTCTTTAGCGCTGTCTAACTCTTTTTCTTTGGTTTCCTGGTCTGCCTCAGCCGCTGCAGCGCGTACGCCACCTGGGGCTGATACATTTTTAGCCAACGCTTGGGCAATGGGCTGTCCGGTAGGTAGTATACTACTTATTCCACTCACCAGAGAATATATTCCGGCGCCGTACTGGGTCCTGAGGGCTAGTTTATTGGCTTTCCCTAATGCGGGTATCAGGCCGGGCATTTTTTCAGCCATTTTAGCCAATTTGGCGGTGGCGCCCAAAGCTTTGGCGCCGCGCGAGGCGAGGGCGCCCTTCCCGACGGCCTTGGCGATTTTGAATTTACCACCAACAACAGGGATGGCAAAAGCTAAAGAGACAAGGAGCGCCACGCCATTGGCGACGTTGACATCAGCAGAAAAAGCATCGTATGCGTCTTCCACATCCGGCCAGGTTGACATCCCGGTAGGTTCAACAATCATTACTGCCACCTGGGCCCAGTCTGGCAGAAGTCCCATGCCGTATCGGATCTCATCGACGAGCCCCTCTGCCAGTAACGTCTCGGTAGCCTCATTAACTTTGCCAAACGGGGTATCCAAACCTTGTGTGATAAACTCACCTGTAATTTTCACATCAAGAGGCATGTCAAAAAACTCACCGCTGTTGGGATCCTCGACTGTGGTACTTCCAAATCTCTTATCGCGTACTACGATTCCCTCTTGGTTTTCTACATCTCCGAACGTTTCACTGGTTAATGAATTCTTAACAACATGGCCGAGGTTCTTAATGGCTTCCCAAAAAACTATTCCATCTACAAATGTTCGAACCGCCGGCACCTGTCCAACCCCGGGGTAGCTAACCATTTGTTCCGGGTCGACGAGCAAATCTGATAGCTTTTTCTGAGATTTTCCATAAAGATAGATGTCTTTATTGAGTGGATCGACTGCAGCTGTCTTAGTCTTTACCTTGATGCCCTTTATTCCCTTTGGATTGTGTGCTGTTTTGAGCCAATCTTTTAACTTAAAATCTACCGGACAATCCGTTTCATCAATACACAAGATCAAAGGTGTGTTCAACACACGCTCGAATTCTTTATGAACGTCCGGGGTCTGGGTGTCTGTTTTATATTTGGTTGGAATCGAAGAGTATATATCAAACCCAAGTTTGGTCGCGATGGGGCGCATTTTTTGAACTAACGCTTCTAATACTTCCTTATTATAGGGGATAGCGATACCTTTGTCAGGTATTAATTTTGGATTTCCGCGCCGGTCAAGTACTTGATTACCATCATCGTCGACCATCTCTGGTCGCGATAAACCCGGCCGGCTTGCAGTAGAAAACCCTCGCCGTCCCTGTTTATCTGGCCGTGGTACCACTTTCTTTTCATAGAACTGGGCCAATCCATGGATCGCTATGTAACTTCTGTCATACTCAACGACGTTGGTTCTCTTGTCTTCTTCGTTTACCTCAACAAACTCGATATTAAAATAACGCGAGGGATTGTCCCACATTCCAAGTTGTCGCAATTCATGTTTGATTTTAGGAAGAGACGTATTGAATATATCTAGTACTTTTCGATAAGAGCCGATCATCCCATGCGTTGGGTTATCGACCCAACGTTCAGCAACGCGGGCCTTTGTAATCCCACTCACGTCTACTTCATAGCTGGATCCTCGATCTCCTGCGAACTGTCGACCATCGATATCACCATTTACCACTTTGATTGAAGCGTTAACACCGTCCAGCTTTAACGCTGCAGGATTAGATTCAATCGATGTGATGATATCATAGAAAAACTTAACTAGATCTTCACCTGTGCGCACCGCGTCGAGGTCGAATGGGTGATTCATATGTCCGTATGCACCGCCCATAATTTAACCCCTCTTGCTTTCTTCTAGAACTTCAATTTGTTCCTCTAGAAGAGTGACACGTTCTTGCAACCGGCGCGAAATTTTACGGATTTCTCCTAGGTGTTCTTTAGCGATCTCTAAACGTCTATAATCAGTTTGAGTGCGTGGTTGCAAAGCGTTTAAGGTTTCGCGCAATGCTTGGATATAATTCGTGATACTTTTATCCTTGCCCTCACCTAAGAGAAATCTTCTAGTCAGTCTGTTTAAATCCATAATATTTTTATCCTACCGTTACCTTGTATGCCGCGTCGGCCGGCCGCAACCTTAAATTAATGGGCCCGCGGACCCCTAAACGGAAGATAGAGGCGGCGGCCTTATTAGTAACAGCCATGGCTGCAAGAGTCAATGGATAACCATCTGGTGTAGTGTGCTGAGCGTTCGAACCCGAGATGTTCTCTATGATAAAGTCTTGAGTCAGATTATTCGACATTCTTTATTTTACCGCATCTTTTAGAAGCTTGGTGAATAACTCGCCCTCGTACCATTCTTTATCAGTACTCTCTTTGACAACCTTTGTAGGCGCAGGCGTTGCTTTCTTTTTGGGAACAGCAGCAGGTCGGTGGTTGCCCGCGGGAGTCTTCTTCTTTGCTTTCGGTGGTTCCGGCGGCGGGGGCTTCTTCTGAGTGGGTGCAGGAACAACCTGCTCACCACGCTGAGCCTTTAAAACTGCGGCCCGACGTCGCCGACGACGACGACCCTCTTTCACCAAGTTAAGAAGGGCCTCTCCGACGACAGCTTCCTCTTCTGCATCACTGTCAGTCGCGAAATCAGCTTCGGCGTCTTTCTCAGCGGCACTGGCCTTTTTGCCTCGGCCCCAGTCTCCTTTGAGATAGCTCTTCGTCGCGGCGATGCCTGCATCAGTCATGCCAGGGGGCGCTGTTTCAATTCCTTGTTCCTCAACATAGCGAGCAACTAGGGCGAGCATATCCTCGGCCGACGCGTCCGGGCCTAAATTATAACCAGACACCTCTTCTTCACCCTCTAATTCTACTTCTACCGGTAGTTCATCATCACGGCTGTATACGGTATCATTAACATCCATATCTTCCACAATAATTTTTCTAATTGCCTCGCGCAATTGTTTTTCATTAACCATTGTTTTGTCTCTCCTTTTAGATTCCTCTAAATGTAATTTCTGGTCTACAAAATCTCTAACGCACATATTGCCTCGTAAATTTGCATCCTCTTCCATATTCCTAAGGTGGGGATCTGTTTGTGCATAATCTTCACCTAGTGGCTTGATGTCATTAAATTCACCATTACAATTTTGTGCGTGGTGCACCAATTCATGTGAAATGGAGCGTAGCATATCTTTGGGATGGCGCCCATCAGTATACACCACAACCTTTACTTCCGCCGGATCATAGAACGCGGTTTTACCCAGCATGCTTTGCGCATTTTGAGAATCACTGATCAGATCAATTGTAGGAGGCCGATTAAAACCAATTTGCTTTTGTGCAAACGGTAAAAATCGCTTCACAACTTCGATAAATTCATCGAGATTACTTTCTGTATGGTTAGTAATATTCATTGCGGTGAGTCAAAAATATAAACCCTCACCTTAAATAGTTAAACTCGTTCCTTATTCCCTGAAAATTTAATATTTTTCACACCTAAATTTTGAGTTTTAGTGGTTAGCCACTCCCTCATATCATCTGAGGTCTGGAAATCCTTCTTAGCATCATTGTCATACACGCTCCACTGGCCCACTTCCTCTAGAACGTCAATCTTGTTAATAACAAGATTCGTTACTCCGTTGATCCGAATGGCTTTCTCTAATAACTGCCAGTTCATCCAATTACACTGTCTTGGGCGCCCCGTGGTCGCACCGAATTCGTCGCCCTCAGTCCTAATTTTTTCAAATATAGGATCCTTAGGCTCAAATCTTTTAGCACCCACATATGTTTCATACATTTTAGCTATTCCGTAGATGTGTCTGATCGATTGCGGCGGGACACCATTAAGGAGTGCAGAAGCTGTAGTGCAATGAGAGGAAGTAACATAAGGGTAATCGCCCCAGTCAATATCGAGTCCAAACCCTTGTGCGCCCTCAAAAAGGATCTTAACTTCTGCTTCATTATTATGCAATTCCTCGTAAATATCAATTATAAAACCCTGTAACGCATCGATTTCTTCTGCTCTCTTCCCTTTTCGGCCATATTTATCACGATAGGCAGGCCCGTTTCCGCGTTTCGTGGTACCAATGGTACGGTCGACTCTATCTTCGCGCAAATGATCGCGAGTGATAACATGCGCATTCTTAGCGATATAGACCAAATCTCGCGCCGGAATTCCAAGGTTTTCCAAAGTCTTGATTTCCTCAAAAAATTGATGGGGATCGACAACGCAACCAGGGCCAATAATGGACTTAATGCCAAAAAAAACACCGGCAGGAATATGATGAGTAACAACTTTTCTACTATTGTGGTAGATAGTGTGTCCTGCGTTACATCCTCCGTTATATCTGATGACATGCGTATAATCGCTGGTTTTACATAAATAGTGTGTTACTTTACCTTTCCCACAGTCCCCATATTGTAAATCCACTACTACGTCTGCAATCATGCCAACTCCTCAGTTTATACCCTATTATGACACAAAATTGAAGCAGATTAAACGTTAAAAGTGTTTTTATTTATGCATCCCAGCCGTCAGGAACATTTCCTGGAATATTCTGTGTTGGGACCGTTTTATCGCTCAAACCCATCATTTTATCGTATGACATCGTATAATACTCGTGTAAGGTGTCTAAATATTGGCTATTTCTCAAATATTTGAATGCGAGGTTCTCTGTAGAGAATATTCCGTTTTTTTCGAGTCCAGAGCGTCTCATATTGCGAATTTTGCGTTTTATACGCTGTGCAAAGTCAAAAGCTTGGTTATAAAGGCGATCATTGTATAAATCCTGCACTTTATCGATATGTTCCACTAAACGGGTCACTTTTTCTTCAATTGGGCCTAAAGATACGTTTGGCTTGTCCAAAGTCGGCTCAACAAGCCATCGATCACTCAAAATTGAGTAAATTCCGGTTGCAATGTGCTTTTCATCCTTATCTTGCATGTAAATCTCCACTTCGTGGTCGAAAATCATGATTTCATGGGTCAAGTTCCAATTAGTTTGCCTTTGCCGAAGCAAGTCCTTCACTAAATCGATATCATGGTCCAAATCACGCAAGCTTATGACCACATGGACATCAATATCCGAATATTTTGTCCAATTATAGTTTGCCATGGAGCCCGTGATGATAATATCAACTATTTCAATGTCCAACTCGACATCTTCCATGAAATCACCCACAATTCGGAGTAATTTCTCTTTAACCGAGGGGTTGAGGCGTTGATTGGGTGACCAAATCTTCGATTCTAGGTGATCATGGACATCGAAGGTTGTAATGGAGATGGGATCGGGCTCATGAGGGTCAAATATGTTCTTATACTCAAATAAAGACTCTTTTTTCAGATGTTCCTTCCATCTTTTGTTGAAATTGATACTCATTTTAACACCTCTAAAGACCTAGGGCCTTTTTTGCCTCCTCAAAATCGTAGATGGGAAGAGATTGACCTAGACTAGTCACTAACTGGTCCATCGATTCAGCTTCATCCACTGCTGTCATCAGTCTTTCTTTAAACTCGTCCTGGTTTTTGTACTCACCGCTTTTTAGGCGCGCGCGGTGTCTTGCAATTAGGTCCTTAAGCGGAGGGGCAGGACAATAGACAAACAAAATCGTCTTTTTCAGGTCAGTAACCACATCATTGAGGTGTTGTAAGCTACTGATATCTGTCAACAACACAGCTTTTTGGCTCTCTTCAATGGTTTCAACCGGTGTTCCATACCAGTTATTGTTGTACTGGTTGACATTAACAAGATTGCCGTCCTGAAGCTGCCGCAAAAAATCATCCAGGGACCTAAAATCATATTCAATATCCTGGTCCTCACCGCCGCGACGGCCGCGAGTCGTGAATGATTTAATCTCGTCGAAACCCATATTTTTAAAAGCTTGTTTCATTCGTGATTTACCGCACCCTGAGGGGCCGAATATTGCTACTAAAACTGAATCACCGACTCTGTCGCCAGTAGCTTCGGCCATTCCTGGTGGCGAACTTCCTGATTTGCGGCCGCGCCGTTTTTGCATACCAGTATCACGATATTTGTTGCCCCCCATGTCTAACTTAGATAACGCATTAACCCACGTACGTGCATATTTCTTTTGAATCTCCCCCTGAGCGGCCGCCTCTTGAATTCGACCAACTCGGAGACCTTGGGGAGTGTGGGCTATTTTCTTAAGAATAAATTTAATATCTGGATATTCAGTGTCATTTAGCTTCTGTACAGCGGCTAAATTTAAAACAGAGTCATCAAAGAACAACACTTCTCTGACAGAGGGATTTGCTTGTAAAACATCACGAATCTTACTAACTTTTCTCTCTTCGGCAGGCACCAGCCGTTCTCTCTTTTCTATATCACTCAACTGTTCCCCTGGTTCTAATATCCTATCACCAACCCCCACTATGTCAATATATTTCGAGTCTATACCGATATCACTCAGAAACTCCTCGATGCCCTCGGCTGCTTTTTGTTGGCGCGCCGTTAAAACCATAATAATCCGCTGAGGATCTCGCTCCTCGGCGCTAACTACGTTTTTTAAGATATTTGTAATATCTTCAATCTCTTCTGGGTCGGTTACTGTTGTGAACTCCTCAAAATCTAGGTAGTATTCCCCTTTGACGTCATCAGTCAGTTTACTATATTCCTCTAGTTCTGCTTGAGATGTAATAGTTTTAATAATTTCATCAGTGCGTTTATCGCGGACATGTGCGGCTTCTTTAGTGATCGCTAGGGTATCATCAAAATCAAATATTCTGAGTTTTGTGACTTTTGGTTCGTCATCTTTATTAACGATTCGTAACTGGACATCGTAATTATAGGTAAACTCCAACTCGCCGGCTTGCTTAGAAAACGCCCATTTCTCGACGTCTTCGTTGGAAATCCCAGCTACTTCTACCTGAATATCAATATCGGGAGCTATATCAGGTATCTCTCCGTGCTTAGCCATGTTGTGTAACGCGTACGCGTGGTCATCTAGTGTTGAAGAACCAATAACCCTCATAAACCGAATATCAGCATGAGGGAGCACTGTTAAAACAGCTTTCTTGACGATCTTTTCGTCCATATCAACAGATTTGTTGCTTTCATTTAAAAAGGTCCGCCATCCGGTGAATAGAGCTTTATTGTTCATGATATTAATTAGTTACGAGTTATTTAAACTTCTCTTTCTTAGTTTAACATACAAGAAAGGTGAATTTTAGTTACTTCGCCTCCTCTGGGGCTGGAGCTGTCGGGTCATCGGGCTCGGCTGCCAACGCCTTCTTCATCTTATTGGTGGAACCAAAACCAATTTTGCTCTTGAGACGAGAAAACAGAGACTCCTTCTCTTCCGATACAACCTCTGTAGTCTTAGTTGTCTGTTCTTGCTTTTGCTCCTGCTTTTGCAGTTCTACCGCTACTTGTAGAGCTGAAAGCTCCTCAGTTAGCTTGGTTTTTTCTTCAGATAACACAGCACTTGTCTGTAATGCCTTTTCTGCTTTCGCCTGAATGGCTCCCATTTGTGTCTCAAGGCGCGCCTTCTCAGAAACAGCCCTGAGAGCCTTAAACTCGGCGACCTCGATGGCGTTATTACTTAATTCAATTTGAGACTCCAAATTTAGAACTCTCGTTTTATAACCTTCCTTTTCGGTACGTTCACTGACTAAGAGGTTTTCTACTGTCTGTAAACTTTTTTCAGCTGTGTTTTTAGCTGATGCCGCGGCCACAAACCACACTTCTGCGTTAGTTAGTTCTTTCTTTGATTTTTCTTTTTGTTTATCTAAGACTTTTTTAGTCTCGGTTTCTAAGGCGTTTAGTTTTTTATTTGTCTTCTCTAAAAGAGACTCCCTTTGTTTAAGTTCTTTTTTAGTCTCTTCTAAGCGCCGGCTCGTTCTGCTCTTGCTTGATGTTGTACCCTTCTTAAAACCCATATGCAATGACCTCCAACCAATTTATACTAATTAGTTCTTATTGCGTTTAAGTTCCTCGTTCCCTGATATTAGAGTATATTATATCGTTGCTTGGGGACCAGCAGCGAGGAGATCCTTCAACTTCTTTTTGGCTGCCTCGTCTACGTTGCTTTTATACACTTATTTTGGCCGCGGCCGCATTGTTGATTGGTCCCTTTATTTTTTTAATATACAGGGACCACATGGTGCCCTTGGGCTGTTCTGTCTGAATATCTATTTCATCTGCCAGGGCCTTGATCTCTGCCTCATCCGTCTTGTCTAAATTCTTCTTCAATAATGCACCTAGGTTACCTACAGTGTATGTCTTGGCTCCGTACTTCATAGTTTTGCCGGTTCTTATGCCCCATAATAAAAGCTTAGTTCCTTTCCCAATTATATCTCCATATATGGGGATAACGGATATGGCGCTCAAAAGAGCATTCAAAGGGTTGTTTCTAATTACGGATATAGCAGCGTTTGCAGCGTCAAAGGGCTCTCCCCATCCGGGGATAAGACCAATGACGTCTAGACCTGCCTGCACCCAATCAGCTATTTCGTCATTATCTTCTTTAGGTCTCTGTGTTATCCCTTGCGTCGCAGCCACCGGCGGCATTGTATAATCCATTCTCTCGTTGATTACCGTTTTCTCTTCTTCTTCGGTGAGGTACCGGCGCCAGACTTCAAATAGTTTTGTGTTGTTCACTTTTTCTGCTGGCCCTTACGAATCTTTCTCTGATATCGTTCGATTGCATGCAGATGAACTTCGAGACTATCTACTTGCTCCTCGATATTGTTTAAGCGGAGAGTGGTGGTATATACAAAACCACTAAGCATAGCTAGGATACCACCTAGAGTAACGAGTGTTTTAAGATCGAGAGTTATCTTCATCTTTCTTCCTCTTGGATCTCTCTTCAACCATCTTATCGATGATCTTTTGCCTCACCTCTTTTTTGTGCTCTTCTTCTAGGCGCGGTTTCATTTCTTTGAAATTACGCCAAGCGTCTTGGAAGGAAAGACGTTGTTTGTCCATTTCAGCACAAATGAGACACATAGATTATAACCTAGCGTCGTCTTATCTTATAACGCTTTGCAGGGACTCCACAGGCCTCTTCTAAGAGCTCTTTTCTGAATAGATTATGAACGCGACCCTCGGGTAGTGCAACGCCCTGGGCGACAGCCTCAAGATCGTCCTCCTCAGCGCTGACGTCGTACGACGCCGACTGCCCGCCCTCCGCGGCGGCATCAGACAACACCGCCATCGTCGCCGGGCCAACAATAGCGTCGCCCGTTTCGCCATGGTCTTCCTGGAACATTTGTAACGCTATAGCAGTCATCGGGCCGTTACGACCGTCAACAAACTCTCCAATAGTTATATCGCCTGGCAAGCTATCTTGTACGTAGGGCCATAAGAGTCGTTGCAACGTGGCTATCCAGTTTTCTGGCCCTTGGGCCAAGCCGGCCAAGGCCGCCCTGCCTGTTCTCGTTGCCTTAACACGCTTCTTCTTTTTCGCTAGCTTGCCGGGTCGTGCTGGCCATGGGCTTGGCTCACCTCCGGCAACAGGTTCCGAAAGATCACCCGGGAGCGGGCCCTCTTTGAGAGTTTGCATCTCTTCTCTGACAACTCTCTTAATTACATTGAGCAATTTCTTTTCATTAATCATTTTATTAGGTTTCCTTTTCCTTTGAGTTCTGCTTTCACCTTGAAGTTCAAAAGCACCCTCGTCGAGCCGATATTCACCTCCCCGTCTTTGGGCCGCTACCTGTCGTTTTGTTAAATCAGCCTTGTCGCGAATCTTCTGAAGTTCAGCTGCATTTTTTTGCCGCTTTTCTAGACTTTTTTCTTGGTCTGGGTCTGGTGTGAATTTGGCCCCGCGACTTTTTGCGGCCGCGCCGGACGCCCGTCCCCGGGGATTCGCCTGCAGGTCGACGTTATCAGCTACCGACTTCGGTAGAAGGAGAGGGACAGTTTCTTTGCCAACAACACCGTCAACCTTAATTGTTTTTTGAGCTTTTTGGAAAGCTATTAGGGCCTTAAGTGTCCGCGGACCGTTAGCGCCGTCGACGAATTTATCTCTATCCTTCCCACCGAAACCTTTGCTGAAAAGGTACGCTTGCAGTTGCTTAACCCCTCCGATCGCCTTCTTCCCGGCACCAGTAAATCGTACTCCTCGTCCACCTCGTCCACCTCGTCCACCTCGTTTTGCTTTCTTCGCTTTCGGCTTGAGAGATGACGGAGGGCCTTCGCCGCCCGGGTCCTGATCATGAGGAACATCATCGCCAGGCTCGGCCATCCCAGCCTCTCCCGCACCAGTGTAACCAAGCTTGGAGCCGACGTCCTTGCCAAACGCGGCGTCCCACTCACCAGATTTGATCATCCGCGCTGTCTGCGCAGGATTACCCCCCTGAAGCGCTAGTTGCCCTTTCAAAGCCATGTCCTTGACCTGAGCGTGTCGTCCTTTATTTTTCCAGAGCCACTTTGGCGTTACTACCCAGATCCCGTTGACCTTATATGGTTGGCCGGCCTCCATCCTCTTTATTTGCGCAGGGTCAGTCGGGTTTGGTGAAGCTTCAACTAGGTTCTCAAGTTCGGCTTCTTCCTTAATGACTTGCTTGATTAGGTGTTTAAGGCTGCCGTTGGTTAATTTACTCATGGGTCTCGTGTCCTCCAGACTCGGATTGTGTACTTTTGGATTGTACTGATATAAATAGTACCTAAATTCCTAAAATAACAAACTATTCTACTACACTGTTTTGTATCGATCGATTATCTTATTCCAACGGCTCAATCTTCTGGACCAAGGCACACTTCCGGACCAGCCACTCATCCAATTTGGGTCACCCTTGGCGCGCCGCTTCGCAACCGCGGGCACAGCCCAAAAAATTCTTATGGCTTCATCAGGATTACCAAACGGGTCCTTACGATGGCGTTTCCACCCTCTAGCTAATTCAGCGACCGCCAACTCGATTTGTGATTCAGGGTTAAGAAGCAACTCAATTATTTCTTCATCAGTTAAACCTAAGTTCATTACCCTATTGGCAACATACCTTCCTCGGTTAAGTTGTATACCCATTGGGTAAAACGTTTGACCATCACGAGAGCCAGTTGGTCTTAGAACCTTAACTCCGGACTCAGCCTGGGCTGTTGCTAACGCAATATAAGGAGGTACATTATGTCGGGCGGCTGCGGCCACAATCATTTCTTTAAGATCTGATTTCGGGTAATCCCTGAGATTGGCTAGCCGGCTCTTCTTCTCACATGGCGCCGAAGGCGCAAGGGTATTATCTAAAAGATTATCCTCTGTTTCTGCACCGACTATACCATCGCAAAGGTCACAGCCACCCTTGCAACTATAAGGGTGAGCCTCCCAGTGTGTCTGTTGGAACTTTCTAATAGCATCTTTAAGCTCGGGAGTGCATTTATCCGAGGGCTCTCCATCAAATGCATCAACAAACCCTTTGTCAGCTAAGATCTGATTAATTTGGCCAACGTCCGTTACTCTCTTGGCAGCCCTTCGTCCAGTAATAGCTAAGCACCGCTCTAGCAACACTATTAGTGTTTCTTGTTCTACAGCGCCAATCGTTAATTTGGTCTTCATTTAAATTTCCTCACACTTCTTACAGTCGTCATAACAACGGCGCCAACAGTCTTTTCGCATTTTCTCTTTCACTCTTTCGGAGGCCTCCTGATGACATTCCTTATAACGCTGAACGTCCCCATTTTTTTTGATACACCGACATTTTGCATAAGAACTAAACTTGCTACAATCTTGAACCGTCGTACAACTCACGGTACAAGTGGCAATGCTGAGTATGAATATTATAAACACTAGGAATTGCTGTAGGTTTGTGAATATATTAGTAAAGAAGACTACCATTACAATACATAAATAGTATGTAAGTTAACTAAGAGAGAGGTGTATTATGTTATTTATGAGGTTTTTCCAAAACACGATGGCTCACCGCGTTGTCGTAAACAAACCAAAAGCATTGGCGGCCTACTTCCTTAATCCGTACATCTTGCATGGTAATTTCCCATAAACCTAAAGCACTCGTGCGTGCACGGATATATAAGTTTCCCCGATAGCGGTTTGACCGCTTCCCTTTTTCGTGTGCGCTCAGATCAAAACTGGTAATAAAAAGACCGTCTGTCTTATTACCTTGTTGATCATAATTATATAAAATTTGATGGACGTTTATGTCGGTGCCTCCCCAGTTCACCAGCTCAATATTTTTTTTTGTTATGTAAGTCATATGGCGAGCATGCGGCTGCATTATGCCATAATAATCATACATCGACATCAGTTTATATCCTTTTTGTCCTCATCATCATATAGCCCAATCAACTTCCAATTGATGTCTAAATAATCAATCCACTCATCATTACTCATGGTATCTGGACGCACGAGATAGAGTAGCTGTTTTGATAGCCAATGGTTTTTTCCGGAGCGAACAAAAGTAGTATACAGAAATTCTAGGGCCACGGCTCTAGATTCGATTTCATAATCAGTATAGCCCCCAGTACGCATTGATCTGATCAGTCGCTTTCGTAGTTTGTCAACGGGGTCATCATCGTCAGACATCTTATAATAACTAGGTTAGTCAGGGTTTTTAAGGTTCAAAGAAAACCCAACTAGGGCGATAACACCTGACATATACCAGACGGCTTCGACGAACTCATTAGTGGCTATATTATATTCTTTCCAGGCGCCTAAGAATAAGAGTACGAAAACAACAAAAAGGGAAACACGAAAGACTGCCGACATATTAAGTTCATTATATAATACTTCTTTCTGTTAGTTAACTAACTGGTTCGAATTTTAAAACCTTCGCCCCGCGCATTGGACTACCTGTACGGAGAGCATTTAGAAGACCCTCTATATACCAGTTCTCCATCCCTTTCTTGGGTAACTGAGAATTGACCAAGGAGCTATCGGTTTTTAAAAATATTGCTAGCCGGCCCTCCCATGGAGCGTCGCCCACGACAACCTGAGTTATTTTAGGAGAAAAGTTGGGTACTAAGGGAGCATCAACGACCGGGCGAAACTTTTTCCCGTTATAAACAATTACATCTGATCCAATACGTAATTGATCGCCATTTCCCAGGTGAATAGATTTATTTATAATACTTTGACGCGGCTTAAGTTGGGGTTTGGCATCCTCCAGATATAAAGGTTTTGAGCCCTCCTGTAAGACCAGGGCGCGCCACTGATCATATATCTTTTTCATGCTAACACTAGTCTTCAATACCGAGTATCTCACCAAGTTCTACCTTATACTGGTAAGCTAAACGGTCGTCGCTACCATCTGGGTTCCATCGTTTATAAAGTGCTTCAGCAGCTTCTCTAAGCGTTATGTCACCATGCTCACGGCCCAGGAGTGTATCGGCCACGTTTTTTTGATGCTGGAGGTTCCCGATAGCGCCAATATTCACATCCCAGCTTGTCTCAGTCAGAGTTTCCTGGATTAGCTGTCGTAATTGTGCAATTGTTGGTTTCATTATCTCTTTCCTCCAGTTTCGCTAACTATAGCGCGCAGTTCCGCGCGAATCATATCTTTGAAATCTTTACTTGTTATGTCGGTGCCCTCTTTTGTTAGGCCTTTTCGGTAACCCTGACTAAATTTATTTTTTAGCTTTTTCGTACCCCTAGTTAATCTTCCCGGGAGTCCCACAGCCTGCCCGGCTAACTCTCCGGCTTTCTCGAAAGGCACTGTAATGTCTTGCGTTAAGCGCTCCTCCTCATCCTCGTCTTTTATAAACTTCATTCCAAAGCGCTTACGAGGCAATGGATCATTCCACTCGTCTGTATTAAGCCCCGCGCCCTCGTGCACCTTATACTCCGCGTCGCGACCTGCTGCCCGGGCAGCTTTGGCACGCGCTTCTTCTCGACAGTCGTTATCGTTTTCGCCGCATTCTTCCTCTGTTAGAGCTTCGATCTCTTCTCGGATGATTTGCTTTAGTCGTTGTTTTGTTATTTTCATTTACCGTTTTTTTGCCTGCATCTTTGCACGTACGGCTTTTCTGGCCAGCGACCGCGGCCGGCTTTCCGGCGGAAGATCTTCATCTGGAATGAGACGCGGGGCGTTGTCGGGATCGGCGGCCGCTTTTGCGGCTGCACGCTTCGCCCTGGCCGCGGCATGCTTGGCCCTAATGGCCTTGTTCTCCTCCGGGTCGGGGAACTTCATGCCGCCGTGCGCGGCATGAGCGGACCGGCGAAGTACTTCGCCGGCATCTCCTGCTGCCTTGCGTGCGAGATCTTT